>Ga0214923_10000391_pt1 | contig 67611 bp, 60 predicted proteins | sample LL1510_MetaG_FD_177993 | JGI IMG/M metagenome (GOLD analysis project Ga0214923, IMG submission 177993) | Freshwater microbial communities from Lake Lanier, Atlanta, Georgia, United States - LL-1510 | ecosystem: Environmental > Aquatic > Freshwater > Lake | place: USA: Georgia | collected...
GAGAAAACCGCCCTTGCCGCATAAGGAAAGGGTGTCGCGCTTCTTTTTAGCAACTTTTCAGGACTCGTTTGCCCCATTCCACCCGGTTGAAAATTTCCTAGATGAATGGCATCCAGAGTCGCGAATCTCCAATCCTCCTCATTTCGCTTTGGCATCGGCAAAGCCTCGAATCTTTTTCGAGCGCTCGCCTTCCTCTCCTCCCACCAAGCCGGTCCCGTACTGCTATTCCGACCCAAAGGAGTTAGCCCAAGTTTTCCCGACACGTTTGCCTCAGGCGCCGTTGCTACCGATCGCTTCAACCGGACAACCTTCCATCGCTTCTTTTGCGAGCTTCTGCTCCTCGGGACTTTCGGGCTGCTTGTAGACGAAGGAATATCCACCATCGTCATTCCGTTTGAAACTGGCTGGTGCTGTCTCCCGGCACAGATCGCAGTCAATGCACTGGTTATCGACGTAGTAAGCTCCCGGAATATTTTCTGGGTAGCGATTGGCAGTATCGGCCATGGTCAGGTTTCTCCTCTTGGATGGATTCGTTTTATTTAGCCCACCGACCCCTCCATCTCGAGGTCGATCAGCCGTTTCAATTCAACACTGTATTCCATTGGGAACTGGCGGACGAGATCATTGACGAACCCGTTCACGCTCAAACTCATCGCCTGCCCCTCCGTCAATCCCCTCTGCTGCATATAAAAAATTTGCTCTGCACTCACCTTCGACACACTGGCTTCATGCTGAACCGAATTCCCCTCTCCCCGGGTTACAATCGCCGGATACGTGTCCGTCCTAGACTCTGTATTGATCAGGAGCGCATCGCACTCGGTGTTATTTTTACAACCTTTCAAATGTCTCGGGATATGAACCAATCCCCGATAGGTAGACCGACCCGACCCAATCGAGATCGATTTCGAAATAATATTGGAAGTGGTCTCATCTGCCGCATGAATCATCTTAGCACCAGTATCCTGGTGCTGACCGCTGTTCGCCAGCGCGATGGAGAGAACTTCACCCCGCGCCTTGCGACCCTTTAGAATGACCCCTGGATACTTCATCGTCAGACGGGACCCGATATTGCAATCGATCCACTTAATCTCCGACTCCTCATGAGCCAACCCTCGCTTCGTAACCAGATTAAATACGTTCGGACTCCAGTTCTGCACAGTGATGTACTGCAGTTTCGCGCCCTTCATCGCCACCAACTCCACAACCGCACTGTGCAGGGTCACCGAATCAAATTTGGGGGCTGTGCAACCCTCCATATATGTCAGCTCGGCCCCCTCATCGACGATGATCAAGGTCCGCTCAAACTGGCCAAAATTCTCCGCGTTGATCCGGAAATAAGCCTGTAACGGGTGCTTCACCTTCACGCCCTTGGGCACATAGATGAACGAGCCACCTGAAAATACCGCACTGTTTAAGGCGGAGAACTTATTGTCCGCGGTCGGAATCACTTTCCCAAACCACTTCCTGAAAATCTCAGGATGGTCCTTTAGCCCTTCCCGACTTCCCACAAAGATCACCCCCTGCTCTGCCACCGCCTTCTTAATGTTCGAGTAGGCGGCTTCGCTATCGAACTGGGCCTCTACTCCAGCAAGAAAAGCCCGCTCCTTCTCCGGAATTCCCAACCTCTCAAAGGTTTTTTTGACGTCATCCGGAACCTCATCCCACGTCCGCTTCGGCTTTGCCCCTTTCGAGAGGTAGTAACGAAAGTCATCAAAATGGATGCTCTCCAGATCTTTACTGGCCCAGTGGGTCGGCAAAGGTTTGTCTTTAAAAACTTTTAATGCTTTCTTTCGAAACTCACGAACCCAATCCGGGTCTTCTTTCGCATCGCTAATGTAATCGATCGTCTTCTCAGTGAGACCCGTGCCTGCGTCAAACGCGTAGTCCTCAGGGTAGGAAAAGTTTCCCTGATCCTGGTCGATCTTTAGATCTGGCTTATCTTGGGTCAAAGTTTCGCTCATTTTTTTCCTTTATTATGCAGAGACAAGGTTCTCCACCCAATCATACCCCTTCTTTTCCATCTCAAGAGCCAACTCCTTCGGGCCGCTCTTCACGATCCGGCCGTCCACCATCACGTGAACCACATCGGGCACAATATAGTCGAGTAATCGTTGATAGTGGGTGATCACCAAAATCCCCATCTTCGGACCACGGAGACTGTTCACCCCATGGGAGACAATCTTCAGCGCATCGATATCCAACCCCGAATCAGTTTCATCCAGCACCGCATATTTCGGCTCCAGCATTGCCATTTGTAAAATCTCGTTCTTTTTCTTTTCCCCTCCCGAAAAACCGTCATTCACGGCCCTGGAAGTGAAAGAGCGATCGATCTTCAACAGATCCATCTTCTTGTAGAGCTCGTTATAATACTCCACCGCGTCGATCTCCTGCCCCTCTGGACGCCTGGCGTTGAGCGCCGCCCTCATGAAATTGGCAATCGTCACTCCAGGAATTTCGCTCGGGTACTGGAATGCAAGGAAAAGCCCCTCCCGCGCCCGCACATCCGGATCCAGACCCAAAATCGTCTTTCCATCCAACAACACATCCCCTCCCGTCACCTCATAATCAGGATGCCCCGCCATCACCTTTGCCAAGGTGCTCTTGCCCGACCCATTCTTTCCCATGATCGCATGCACTTCGCCCTTCGGAATCGTCAAGTTCAACCCGTGTAAAATTTCGGTTCCGTTGATTGCTGCCTTCAGTCCTTTGATTTCGAGCGAGTTCTTCATTTTGTTTTTCCTTTCGCCAAATGGCCGCGGAAGACCAACTCCACCGAGTCCGCCTCGTACTCCCCCGGCAAAACTCCGGCCAGCTCCTGCATCATGCCTGATGGGACCGGAACGTCATACACACGACCCGTCTCGCGACAGTGAAAATGGGCATGGGGAGAAAGATTCGGGCAGTAGCGGGTAGGTTCCCGCTCAATATTGACCTGCTTCACCAAACCGCAGCTGACCAAGGTTTCCAGACAGTTGTAGACAGTAGCCATGGAGATGGTGGGCATCCGTGACTTGGTCCGGGCGTACACCTCATCTGCCGTCGGATGATCCCTCTGATCCAAAAGAACGCTGAATACCGTTTCCCTTTGGGGGGTAGTTCTTTGACCGGAATGATCTAGAGCATCGCTCAAGGCACCCCGATCCATCTGTTTGAGGCTGTTCATCAGCCCATCAACCTAGTTTAGAATTATTCTAAATCAAATTCTAAATAGCAGGATCAGGCAATATCAGCCCTAGGCGCTTGATGCTTATTAACTTTCGCCGATTGAGGCTCTTTGCCGATCGGACCAAACCTTACAAATCCCCTTCATTCTTGAGAGAATATAGTACGTCGTCTGACTCCTCACCCGCACCAACTGCGCTCCCACAATCTTGGGTACAAAATCACTCTCCAACTCCAACACCTCCTTCGGTTTCACACCCTCCAACCCCTTGCACAAAATTGCCGTCATCGCCTTCGTTAAGGTCTGCACCTGAGGCCCCAGCGTCATCCGAAAATGACTCCTCCCCTCCTCATCCACCTTCAAAAAGACACCTACCGTATCCGCACACTCCTCATCCTTACGCACATCCTCCAAATCAAACTTCTCACCCTCCACCGGCTCACATGACTTCGTCGTCATACTGTAAGAGACCAGACTCTCCCTCTTCTCCTCATCCGGAAGATGTTCAAAAAGATCCACCATCTCCTGCAACTTCTTCGGATAACTCATGATTTCCCCTCCTTCGCCCGCTTCTGCGCATCAGTCTGGGTCCACTTCCACAACTCGACCAACTCTCCAGCCAACTCTTTCTTTGCACGCATCAAATCCTCCCCATTCTGAACGCTCCGTTTTCCGAAAAAGTAGCACTTCATCTTCGGCTCTGTCCCAGAAGCCCTCACTGCCACCCGAAACCCCTCGCCCAAATCAAAAATCAGCATCTTCTCCTTAGGAATCTTCTTCCCATCCAGATCCTGATGGGATTCCTTCTCAAAATCCGTGACAACTAACACCCTTCTCCCTCCCCAATCCTGCGGCGGGCTTTTCTGGTAACTCTCGACTGCCCGCGCAATCTGCTTCGCCCCTTCCGCCCCAGGCATTTCGATCGTTCCCAACTTTTCCAAATAAAGTCCGTGCTTTCGGTAAATCGCATCCATCTCCTCTAATAAGTTTCGCCCGTGGGACTTCGCCCACGCCGCGGCCTCGACAAACATCAGCACGGCCCCATTCGCGTCCTTGTCCCGCACAAAATCCCCACCGCTATACCCATAACTCTCCTCTCCCCCAAAAACAAAAAAGGTACTCTTCTCAATCCTCGCCCTCCTCCACTCCTCCGCCCCCATTTGACCCCGTCCCCCTGCCTGCTTCTCATAAACCCCCAACTTCTCGCCAATATATTTAAATCCCGTCAATGTCTCCACACACCTCATACCCGCAGATCCCGCTATCTCCTTCTGTAGATCCGTAGTCACAAAGGTCTTAATCAAACAGCAGCGCTTCTCCTCACCAGCTCGAATCCAGCCCTTCGCCCTCATTCGATCAATCCGATAGGCCGACAACAACGAGCCAATCTGATTTCCCGTGATCAATTCATATTCTCCCGATGAATTCCGAACCGCCACCCCCATCCGATCCGCATCCGGATCTGTCGCAAGAACTAAATCCGCCTTCTCTTTCTTCGCTTGCTCAATTCCAAGTGCCAACGCCTCTCCATTCTCCGGATTGGGTGACTTCACAGTCGGAAACCTGCCGTCCCCTTTTTCTTGAGAAGCCACCAACGAAGCCTCCACCCCTACCCCTTTCAGCATCGCCGGCACAATCCGAACTCCGGTTCCATGCAAAGGCGAATAGACCACCCTTAACTTGGCTCCCTCTTTTTTCAACATCTCCCCCTCAATCACTAACTCCTTCAGCGCTTCAAGATAGGCTGTGTCCACCTCTTGACCGAGGACGACTACTTTGCCGCCCTGTTTTGGATGAGGATCGACTTCAGGTTCCTGGACCGCCTCCACCTCCCGAATAATTCCTGAGGCATGTGGCTCCACAATCTGTGCCCCGTCCGAAAAATAAACTTTATAGCCATTGTCGTGCGGAGGGTTGTGGCTAGCCGTGATCTCAACCCCCGCCTGCGCCCCTAAATGCCGCACCGCAAAGGAAAGCTCCGGGGTGGATCGATCCTCCGCAAACAGATACGCCGTGCCCCCCACCGCCGCAACTGCGCGAGCCGATAGCTCGGCAAACTCACGTGAAAAATGCCGCGTATCATGCGCAAAAACCACAGCCGGTGCTTTCCCTGAAAAGTTTTTCTTCAAATAATTCACCAATCCTTGGGTCGCTCGCGCGACATTCCCATAGTTCATGCAGTTCGTTCCCACCGCTGGAAACTCGGGGCGACCCAACGCGGTCGGCTTTCCTTTCTCCGCCTCCGTCACCACCTTCCCAATCGTTCGCCCCCTCAATCCACCTGTTCCAAAGGCCAACGTTCGAAAAAACCGATCGTTCAACTCCCCCCACTCCTCCGCACCCACCAAGGCTTCCAAGCTTACCCGCTCCACACTTCCCTCCTTCGCACCCGTGAAGGTTTTCTTTATATTTTTTCCCGATTCAGCCGAGAGCTGACCCGCTTCCACGGCCCGTTCTACTTTTTGAATCCCTTCTGTACTCACCATGCTCCGTTCTACCTATTTTCTAACGCCTAGGCGAGATTCCACTCCTAAGATTCTCTCGCCCTCTTTACCCAGTTTCCGCTATGCCCATCTAATGCGACTTCGCTGGTTTGTCCGAGGAGATCTCGATGGCCTTGTCGGTCTCTTCATCGATAACCTTCTTCTTCTTTTTCTAATTCTATCTCTCGTTCCCCCCGTCTGCGGTATCCCCATCGAGATCGTCGTCTCCCACATTCTTCCCGCCTCTGCTCTCTCCATCCTTGTGGGCAACCTCTTCTATGCCTGGCAAGGCCGTCGCCTTGCGCTACGCACAGGCCGCGATGACGTCACCGCCCTACCCTTCGGAATTAACACCGTCAGCCTCATGGCCTACCTATTCCTCATCATGGGCCCCCTCTGGCAACAAACCCATGACGCCGACCTCGTCTGGAGCGCAGGCATCTTTGCCTGCTGGGTCGGCGGGATTCTTGAACTCCTCGGTGCCTTCTTCGCCGATCCCCTCCGCCGCTGGCTACCCCGCGCTGCACTCCTCTCGCCCCTCGCTGGCATCGCCCTCACCTTTATTGCTATGCCTTTCGTTTTCAAAATCTATGCCAACCCCGCCATCGCCCTTTTCCCCATGCTCCTCGTTCTGTTCGCTTATGCAGGAAAAATACGCCTCCCTGGTGGCATCCCGTTCGGACTAGCCGCAATTATTCTGGGCACCCTCGGCGCTTGGCTCCTGCAACTTTTTGGCCTCGCCCCTACCCCACCTACCTCTCCCACATCCCCTCTTGGCTTTCACTTTCCTCATCCTGCTTTCGATAAACTCATCACTTTTTTCCAACGCGAAGGCGCAGGGGCCTTCTTCTCCGTCATTTTTCCCATGGCCCTCTTCAATGTCATCGGCTCGCTCCAGAATCTAGAAAGCGCAGAAGCCGCAGGGGACCGTTACGCCACCCGCTCCTCCTTATCCGTCAACGGACTCTCCACTATGATCGCCGCCTTCTTCGGTAGCCCTTTTCCCACTACCATCTACATCGGCCATCCAGGATGGAAAGGGATGGGCGCTAGAACAGGCTACTCCACCGTGAACGGAATCCTGATCGCCGCTCTATGCCTAACGGGTGCCACCGGACTTGTTCTCCGCTTTATCCCACTCGAGGTCACCCTCGGCATCCTTCTCTGGGTCGGTATCGTCATCACAGCCCAAGCCTTTTCCGATACTCCCACCAAACACTCCCTCGCCGTCGCCGTCGGACTCATCCCCTGCCTCGCAGGTTGGGCTGCCCTTATCGTCGAGACGGTCGTGCGCGCAACGGGCATGCCCCTGGACACAGTCGCGTCAAAAACGGGCGGAGACTTAGTGCTTTCTGGTCTTTTTTCTCTTGGTCAAGGATTCCTCTTATCCAGCATCCTCCTTGCGGCCATGGTAGCTTTCGTCATCGATCACCGTTTCCTCGCCGCCGCCGGCATCGCGCTCCTAAGTGCATTTCTGTCTCTTACCGGCTTGATTCACGGAGTCGCCATCACCCCAACAGGAGCCCAAGCTCTCACCGGTTGGTGGATCTGCCCGTCCTTCACACTCGCCTATGCGGCCACAAGCCTTGTTCTTGTCGGTCTATTTTTCCTCAATCGGGGCAAGCCCTACCAAGCGTCCCACCCATAACGGTTTTTCACGAAACAGAACCGCCTCCTTAAAATAAACGCAGAGTGAAAACTCCGCCTAAATATCTTTGCCAACGGTGCACGAACTGTTGCCGCTGGCCAGGGGACGTAAAAGTCTCTGAAAAGGAGATCACCGCCATCGCCTCATTTCTGAAAATCGAGGAAGCCGAGTTTATCGGAACCCACACCCGCCTTCGCTCCGACCGCCGCGGCCTCTCCCTGATTGATCAACCCGACGGTGCCTGCATCTTCCTCGACGGTCAGGATTGCAAAATCCAGCCGATCAAACCGCAACAGTGTCGCGGCTTCCCCAACGCCTGGAACTTTCCAGGTTGGCGCGAGGTGTGCGAGGCTACAGAAATTTAATCCTCCTTCACCCCGACCAAACGGAATACAGGTTTCGCCCCCTTCCTTAACTCTAACCACGCAAACGATCGAGGGGCCCCCTTGTTGGCTAAACCGGCTGAGCCTGGGTTTAAAAATCGGGTTCCCTCAATCTCCTGGTCTCTCGGAACGTGTGTGTGCCCGTGCAAAAGATGCTGCACTCCTGAGGGAGCCGATCGCGGTGGAATATGTAAAAGATGAAAGCGATGCCCCAACCGCTCGAGATCCAAACTCATCGGCCAGTTCAGCTCACTATCCTGATTCCCTTTCACCAACTGGGTCGGCTTTCCAAGTGCACAAATCGCTTCCCAGGTCGCCTTTTCACAAACATCGCCCAAATGCCAAATCTCGTCCGCAGGCCTAATGGACTCCATGACGAATGGCACAAGCCGGTCATGCGTATCTGCAATCACCGCGATCCGCAAATCCGCGGACACGTTAACGAACCGGGGCGGCTACCCAGACCGAACGAACTTTCCCAGCCGACCTCCTGGCCGACCACTCCACACCCGCAACAAAAAGGCCCGTGAAAAGCAGGTCGGAAATGAGAGAACTCCTGAAAAAAATCCACGTGGGGGGATATCCAGGAATCCCTACGGTTAAGGCCTGAACCCACCCCCCCCAACTCTTCTCATAAATAGGAATCGTCCACCACGCCCCCGTATTCGTGACCCCATAAAAGAGTAATGTCGCCAACAACGATCCCCCCAACCACACCTTCCAAGACAGACGACCTGCCAATCGATCGCCCAAAGCCCAAATCAGCAGATAAGAAACCGCGGCCAGCCCAGTTCCACTCGTCACAGGAGCCAACCCATAGTGAAGGTTTAAGAAAATGTCGGACGCAAGCAACGCAAGCAAGGGACCCGCCCAACTCCAAGGACGGGGAAAGTAAAGAGACCCACACAGTGCCAAAGCGGCCAGGGGCGAAAAGTTCTCAGGCCCACCCACCCATGGACGAGCACAACGAAATAGAACAACTCCTGTGAGTAGAAAAATCGCCCAGCGCATCCATGGATCCTGCACCCTTTCAGAAATCTTGGCAAACCTTCGGGTCCAACCTTGACCCCGACTCCCTTAACCTCCACTCTTGCCCCTTATGGGCAAACCCTACAACGCCATTCTCAAGAAACGCCGCCGTCTGCGCTACCTCAAACGCAAAAAGGTCTTGGCGAAGACTGGCACAAAAACTTCTAAAACTGCCGCGGGATGAGCCGCACCGCGCGGCCCATTACGGACCCCGCACCCCGCTATCTCTTGGTCGACGGACATAGTGTCCTCTACGCGTGGCCTTCTCTCCGAGCCATCCACTCAAACAAACCGTTTGCCGCCAGGCAGGAGCTCATCCGCCACCTCTCTGACCTGCACGATTCAGGTCGCTGGCTCGTCACCGTGATTTTTGATGGGCAAACAGGCGGAAAAGAGGAAAAACCAAAAAACTCTCTGGCCGTTCTATACGCCAGATCCGGTCAAACCGCCGACAGTCTCATTGAGCGGATGGTCCAAGCCCACGCAGGGAAAGGCGAAATCGCCGTCGTTACAGCCGATCACGCGGAAATGACTGCCATCGAATCGCTTGGTGCATTTGGCTTCTCGCCCGACTGGCTTAGGCAGGAGTGTAAAGCCGCAGGTCTGGAAATTCAGGAATCCCTGACTCGTTACCGTAAAAAGTAACTCACAGGAATTCACACCCCTGCCAGTAACCCCCGAACAAGCAAGGGATCTCGACTTGGGTTTGGGCTTCGCTGAGGCAATTCTCCTTTCAGCAAGAACTATGACAATCGCAGGAAAAATCAGTTTGGGAGGTTCGGTCGCCCTCTCCTTAGCCACCGCCGCCTTAGCCTTTATGGTTATGGGCACGAAAAACCGTTTTTCCCAACAACTCGTCGCAGTTGAATCTTCTCTCCGCGATGGAAAGTTCACCACTTTGGGCCTGCCCTACACGGGCAACTATATTGAAAATGAGGCAGAACCTGCCGCCACAGTGGCCCAAGCAGGACAAAAATGGGATCTGACAGCAATCGATCTAAAAACCAGCAGAACCCAAGAAGAGGCAACTAAAAAAGAAGCCGAAGAGGCCAAGGCTAAGGTTCAAGAGCTAAGCCTCACAGCGGAGAAACTCACCAAGGATCTCAGTTCCACGAAAAGCGATCTCGATTCCACAAATTCAAAACTCAAAATGACCGCAGAGCAGTTGCAAGCCTACACAGACGATCTCAAGGGCAAAAAGCCCTCCGAGCTCTTTACCGAGCTCAACGAATTATCGGAAAAAACAAAAGTGGCTGAATCGGAAAACAAATTGCTCGCAACCGCAAAATCCAAAGTTGAGGAGGAGCTCAAAAAACTCCGCACAGAAATTGAAATGACGAAGCCAGGCAGCACGAAATCTATTGCCCTGTCAGGAAAAATCGTCGCCGTGAATCCCACTTGGAATTTTGTCATCATCGACCTTGGAAAGAATGATTCGGTCGTCGAAGGCCTGACGATGGTTCTATACCGTGGCGACAAAATGATCGGAAAAATAAAAACCGTAACTGTAGATGCCCAAACTTCCGTAGCTGACGTTCTCCCTGGCACCCCCGCCTCTGCGATTGAAATCGGGGATCAAGTCGTTTATTAATCGGTGATGTCAAAGTTCGGTCCTGCACTTCTCTTTGTAGCCCTACCTCTTCTCCTCTCCTCATGTGCCTCAGGTGGAGGCGGCAAAAATGCCGACGGTACCCCTAAGGACGAAGAAAGCGTTACGACGACCCCTTGGAATAAACCCGCCTCATGGGAAGGCGGTTCGGGAATCCCTGGGGCGGGCGGGTCCCACTAGTTTCAATCTCTACAAGCAGCACCTATGCCCGTCTTTTTCCCGTTGAGGCTTAAAAGCCAAACTTAAACATAAACTGTTGAAAGTTTTTGGTTGTTCTATTGCCGAATCAAAACTTCCGCGATCTGTATTGCGTTCCAAGCCGCCCCTTTGAGAAGTTGATCCCCGCTCACAAAAAATGCGATGGCATGGGGGTCTCCCTCCACCTCCCGCACTCTTCCAACGAGAACATCCAGTTCACCCGATGCCTGGCTCGGCATGGGAAAAAGATTATTCTTGGAATCATCCACGACCCGTACCCCCTCCGCCTTGGCCAGAACCTGCTTCGCCTCCGCAACTGAGATCGGCTTGAGAAAGCTTGCCACAACCGCCTCCGAATGCGCTCGCGGCACGGGGACACGAACGCACGTGGGTACCATCTTTAGTTTTGGAAGGGAGAAAATCTTCCGCGTCTCCTCCACCATCTTCTGCTCCTCCTCATTGTATCCATCCTTACCAATTGGACTGTTGTGCGAAAATAGGTTCATCGCCAGGACGTGAGGAAACACGTCCGCCTTAAGCTCTTTTCCTTGGGCATAATCCCTCGTCTGCTGATCCAGTTCGGCCATTGCCTTTGCACCCGCTCCACTGGCCGACTGGTACGTGGCTACCACCACGCTTTCCAAACCTGCTTTTCGATGCAACGCAGCCAAAGCAACCGCTAAAATTGCGGCGGAACAGTTCGGGTTCGCAATCAGGCTTGGTTTTTTCTCCAAAAGCTCTCCATTCACCTCAGGAACCACCAAAGGCACCTTCGGATCCATCCGAAAAGCCGACGAGTTATCGATCACAACCGCTCCAGCCTTGATCGCCACAGGAACGAATTCCCGAGATCGGGTTGCCCCTGCACTGAAAAAGGCAAAGTCCACCCCTTCAAATGCGGAGGCTTCCAACTTGCGCACGACGTGGTCTTTTCCAGAAAACTTTGTTTTAGCTCCGGCAGACCGCTCGCTCGCCAAAGGCACAAGTTCAGACACAGGAAACTTTCGCCTTTCAAGGACACGAAGAATCTCCTGACCGACCGCCCCAGTCACTCCGACAATAGCGACTCGATATGCCTGATTTGCCATCCCTTAACCCTACCCTTTGTCCCACTTCCACTTCAAACCTTCCTCTGTCTAAAAGATTGAGAATTTGATTACACAGCCACCCTCTTGACCTCCCAGACTTTGCTCCTACATTTAAGACCAGTTCTTTCCCTTGGTGGAATCAGGGAAGGCCGTGTGAACCGGCCACAGTTGCGCTGCGGTATCGGGTGACAAATCCCCATGCGAAAGCACGCCAATCTGGACATTCTACTTCGGTAGAATGAAAGGGTGAAGGCGGGGAGGAGGATCGCAACCCGGAGTCCGAACATCTGCCCTCCAAGGTTCATCGCTCCCCTTTCGCAAGAAAGGGGGAAACCCTCATCGCAAAAATGAAGGGCGAGAGTCCGGATGCCCGCATCCCGTGCGGACCCGTCTGGCCATCGCCAGAAACGGAGTCCTTTGCAGTCCCTATTGAAACGAGTGCCTGGAGAAAAGTTATGTATCGTCCTCCTTTTTCTCGTTATCCATAACCCAGTCTATCTTAGCGCCTCAGTCCTTACTTTTGATTCAATACAATTCTGGACTGGCGCAGGCACGAATCGGGCTGCCCTGGTGATCCAATGGAATGATGGTGCTTCTCCCGTATCCCTACTTTGGGGGTTTCGATGGAGTGGAGAGGCCAGAGGAATTGATATGCTCAAGGCAATCGCCGGAAGCACAGTGTCTCGTGACGATGGGCAGTCAACTTTTCTGCCCGATACCTCCACGGGCGCTGATCCCCGCTTGGCCCTTTCTTTAATCAATTACTCATTCGGAAAAGCCGCGGAGGCACTTGTCTTTACTGACCGGGAGGTTGTTCGAACCCAAAACGATTGGAGTACAGGTTATTGGGAGTACAACATCTACGGAGGTACATTTGATTACGACCTCTATGATACGGAATGGAACTGGGTGGGTGAGAATACCTATAGCCAGACGGGTACCGATACCTATTCGATAGTGAACTGGTTTTCGTCCCCGATCGGAGCTTCAGAACGAATCCTGATCGATGGTTCTTGGGATGCTTTTAGCTTCGCTCCTAATTTCCTTAGCACTCCGGTGGAGGAGCCCTCTCCTATACCACCCCCTCCCCCCGGAACAAAATCGATCCGAATCACTTCCTCCTCGGAACTTAAGATTACATTTACAACGACTCAAAATATCAACTATCAGTTGGAATCAAAAACAGACCTCCTCGCAATAAATTGGATTCCGCTAGGGAGCTCTTTTTCCGCAACTGGCACAGAATCGACTTTTTTACTGCCGATGGATCCTCTAATCCCAAAGCAATTCTTTCGTTTGCGACAACTTCCATGAAAAAGACCCACGCCTTCACTCTCATCGAGTTGCTCGCCGTCCTATCCATCTTAGGGGTTCTTCTCACACTCCTTGCCCCAGCCGTGTATGCCGTCAAACGGCAGACGACTCTTGCGACCTCGTCCAACGCACTTCGCCAACTGAGTATCGCTGCGCAAACTTATCTGGGTGAAAACAACGGCCGTTTCTTTCGCTCTCGTGAAAATCTAACCAACGGGGTCCAGTGGTGGTTTGGGTTTGAGAGTTCCTCAGGTCCCAAGACGGAGGGACAGCGTCTTTTAGACAAATCCAAGGGTCCCCTTGGTCCCTACATAGCCGATTCTGCAGGAAATGTTCCAGATTTTGCCTTCACATCAATGGGAGCCAGCTTCAAGCCCAAGTTCAAAAACGGATATTTCGGCTTCGGTGTGAATACCGAACTCACCGGCGGTCCCACAGGTCAGGAGGCCTCGAAAATCAGACAAATCAATCAGCTGGAGCGCCCAGGCCAGATTGCTCTGTTTGCCACAAGTGCCCAGATCAATACCTTTCAAGCTCCCGCCTCTGGCAAAAATCCTATGCTCGAGGAGTTTTATTTTTTTAATACAACCGACTGCGCCAACACTATACACTTTCGGCATGCCGGTAGCGCCATCGTTGCCTTCACTGACGGATCCCAACGTGAGGTCTCCGGCGACCGCCTCTCTTTTAACTCCCGCCTTCCTTCAGCCTGCGTCGGAAGACTCCCCAGCGCCATGATCCATCCCTAAAAGTATCCTATCTCCACCACGGGCCGCGGTTTGTCATGCGAATCAAAGCAGCTTGTTGTACCTGCGCCGAAATTGAGGAGGTTTGCAGAATCTTCCGAGCTTGGACCTCATCTTTTCGGTACAGATCAATCAATGCACCTGCCACCGCTCTCTCCTGCGTGGCTGGATCTCCTACCATCGCCGCCCATTTGATTCCGGCCTCGGGGTTCTCCTGCCCAATTTTCCGGGCGAGCGTACCCGCCATCGTATCGCGCCCTTCCCCCGGAGGTTGAGCCGTTATGTAGGAGGCAGCTGCACTGACATCCTGATCTGCCCAGTTTGAAATGGACTCATAAATCGCACTTTTTTTATCCTTTCCTGAGGTCAACGACGCCGCCCAAGTAACCGCAGACTTGGGGTCCTGTTTGGCCCACTGCTCCGCCACCGTTCCTACTATGCCTCCCCAGTTCTCGGGATTCCGGTTGGCCAAGGCGTACCCGGCTGCGTCACTTGGGTTTTGTTCTGCCCACTGCGTGAGTAGTTCGTAACGAATATCTCTTTGCAGCCCTTTCGATAAACCGAGTTCGGCCGCCTGTTGATACGCTGTCTTAGGGTCTTTGGTTGCCCATCCTTTAAGTGCTTCTCGAATCAAACTCGCATTTCCTGTCTCAGCGTATAATTGAGCCGCATAAGCCACTGCCCCCGGCCCGTCTAATTGCCCCCATCGTTCCATAATTTTTGCTAATGCCGACTTCTTCATCGGCCCATCCGGCAACGCGTTAGCCCACGCTAAAGCTTTTTTTACATCCTCCAAACCTGCCTTGGCTAAAATATCCTCCAGCGCACGAGCCCGTTCTTTCAGCGAGCCAATCGCCGCGGCACCCGCTAAATTTGAGACCAGCTCCGACTGGTTAGATCCCTCAACCGACTGCCACTTAGGCTCCTCACTCTCTTCAGCTTCTTGCGCCAATTTCTTGGCCTCAACCTCTTCCGAACCTGTAGGGCTGGATGGGGCGGAGACTCTTCCCACCCCAAAACCTACCACCAACGCCACCCCAACCGAAGCAGCCATAGGCCCCATACCTCCAAACAAACCACCTAAAAAAGTCGACTTCATCTTCTTAAATTAACCCCCTTCCAAACCCTGTCCATCCCACCTAGCTCCATCCTCTCTAATTTATGCTGAAACCCTCAAACACCCCTTCGCACCCGTCGCCCCACAACAGTTCTTAAACTTCTTGGTTGGATCCAAAGGGCAAGGATCATTCCTTCCCAATTTGGGCCCCTGCCTTTTCATGGGTGCCAACGCCTCCTCTACAACCGTACTTCCACCCCCCGCCTGCATGCTCATTGAACCCTCCGTCGCTTGTGCCTGCATCGGCAACTCACCCCGACCCGCTCGCTGTGGCAAAGCCGAAAGAAAACTCTCAAACGCTGATAAACTGGATGCCGACCGAAACAGATTATGCACCACCTCCTCCTTAATCCGCGCCATCAGTTCCCCAAACATTCCATACGCCTCATTTTTATACTCAATCAACGGATCCTTCTGTCCATACGCCCTCAAATTAATTGAAGTCCGCAACCCATCCATCGCATACAAATGCTCCTGCCATAACCGATCAATCGCACCCAAAACCACAAATCTCTCCAACGCCTTCACAGCCTCGGGATTCTCAAACTTCACCTTCACCTCATAAGCCTCCCTTACTTTTGCCTTCAAAAGTTTTGCCCACTCCTCTTTTCCACCTGCCTTCTGAAAATCCTCCTTTTGCAAACCTACGGGCATGGCCGAATTCGCCCAGTGCACTAACCCATCCAGATCCACAGGATCTGTCCCTGCCCTCGCCTCTACCTCCGATGTAATTCTCTCATCCACAGTCTCAAACACCTCGGGTCGCGGATCAGTCGAATTCAACATATCGGAACGCCAGGCATAAATGACTGTCCTCTGCTGATTCATCACATCGTCATACTGCAAAGTATGCTTTCGAACCTGATAGTTTCTTCCCTCTACACGCTTCTGAGCCGTCTCCACAGACCGATTCAACCACGGATGCTGTAACCCCTCGTTCTCCTCCATCCCCAACTTCGTCATCAACCCTGCGATCTTCCGCGAATCCCCGAAGTTCCTCATCAAATCATCTTCGAAAGAAATAAAGAACTGGCTCGAACCTGGATCCCCCTGCCGAGCACAACGGCCCCGCAACTGACGATCGATCCGTCTCGACTCATGACGTTCCGTTCCCACCACATGCAAACCCCCCAACTCGGCCACGCCTGGCGAGAGCTTAATGTCCGTCCCTCTCCCTGCCATGTTCGTTGCAATCATCACCGCCCCACGCTCCCCCGCCCTCGCCACAATTTCTGCCTCCAACTGATGCTGCTTCGCATTCAATACGCTGTGGGGAATATTCTCCCGCCTCAGCATTCGACTAATAATTTCCGAGGACTCGACCGAGGCCGTTCCCACCAACATCGGCTGACCCGCTGCATTTCGCTTTTTGATCTCCTCAATCAAAGCATTCAGCTTTTCCCGCCTAGTTTTGAAGATCAGATCGTCCGAATCCTTCCTGATACAGTCCCGATTGGTCGGAATCACCACCACGCCCAGCCGGTAAATATCTTTAAACTCATTCGCCTCTGTCTCGGCCGTTCCCGTCATCCCGGCCAACTTCTCATACAGACGGAAATAGTTCTGAATCGTGATCGTCGCCAATGTCTGCGTCTCCCGATCAATCTGAACTCCCTCTCTGGCCTCCACCGCTTGATGTAATCCATCGCTCCATCGCCGTCCCGGCATCAATCGCCCCGTGTACTCATCCACAATGACCACCTTGTTCTCCTGAACCACATAGTGCACATCCTTCTCAAACACACAGTACGCACGCAAAAGCTGACTAATGTTGTGAATTCTTTGGCTCGCCTCCTCATAATCTGCCTGTGCCCCCGCCTTTGCCTTAAGTTTCTCCTCTGGTGAAAGCCCCGCGTTTGAATCGATATCATGGTTGGTCGTGATCAGATCCGGCACGGAGAAAAAGTTTGGATCGTTGGGGTTAAGAAACGTTCGCCCCATCTGCGATAAGTCCGCCTCACTGTTCCTCTCGTCGATCGAGAAGTACATCTCCTCCTTTGTCTTATATAACTCGGTCCGCCTTGTGTCCTGATACATCTCCAGCTCCGCATCGTCTACCGCCCGCCTCGTGCCTGGATCCTCCTGAAACTTTAAAAGCAGTTTATTTCGCGGCGACCCCAGCTTCACCTTGTATAACAACCTCCCCGCTCCCTGCAGATCTCCCTTCTCAATTCTCTCCTTCGCCTGATTCGCCCAATCCGTGCATAAGGTATTCTGCTTTCGCACCAACCCCTCAATGATCGATTTGTACTTATCAAACTGGTGGGTCGAAACCGTGACCGGGCCCGAAATAATCAGCGGCGTCCTCGCCTCGTCGATCAGGATGCTGTCCACCTCGTCGATGATCGAATAAAAATGCCCGCGCTGAACCTGATCCTCAGGAGTAGTCGCCATTCCGTTATCTCGTAAATAATCAAAGCCAAACTCCGAACTCGTCCCATAGGTAATATCACACGCATACTGCGCCCTTCGTTCCGACTGCGTCTGCCCATGCTGCAAACATCCCACCGTTAACCCCAACTCCCGATACACCTCGCCCATCCAGTCCGCATCCCGAGCCGCCAGATAATCGTTCACGGTCACGATATGCACTCCCTTACCCGAAAGTGCATTCAGATAGGTCGGCAACGTAGCCACCAACGTTTTACCTTCTCCCGTCGCCATCTCCGCAATCCGCCCCGAATGCAGAACCATTCCACCGATCAACTGCACATCAAACGGGATCATCTCCCACAAAATCTCCTGCCCCCGCACCCGAATCCGTCTCTTTTCCTCGGTGAAACGCCGGCAGCAGTTCTTCACTACCGCGAACGCCTCAGGTAACAGCTGGTCCAAGGACTCGCCTTTTGCCAACCGCTCCCGGAACGCCACTGTTTTTCCTCGGAGCTCATCAAACGATAATGCTCGCAGAGCTTCCTCATGCCGGTTGATCTCCCCGACCAAAGGAGTCAGACGCCGAACCTCCCGCTGGTTCTGCGTCCCCAAGATTTTCTTTAAAACCCAGCCAATCATGAACTTTTCATCGTAGCGAAAGAGCCTTTTTCTTCCAGCCTCAATCCTGCCCCCACTCGCCAACCCGATCTCACGAATTCTCTTTCTTTTATTTTCACAAACCCATCGGATTGACTAGGATTCATATCCTCTATGAAAAGATTCCCTGTCGACCTCTCCGAAAAAGGCATCCGTGCCCTCCTCAATTCCCCCGACAGCTATACCCGCCGTTTTACCGAAACCTCACTTCGCGCCCTCCTCAGTTACCCAGAAATCAATGGCACCCTTTCCAACCAAAAAAACGAATTTCCCCCCGTTCCCTGGGATATGGAAAAGCTTCGAACCAAGGTTCAAAGCGAGGTTTCAAAACATGTCTACGGTTGGTACGGGGAAGTCGAATCCGCCGCCGGCGATAGTACCCGAAAAAATGTCGAAGCTTTTTCGAAATACCGCATCACCCCCCGCTATCTCCGATCGGATAAATCCTTCTCCTACTCGCAAACCGTTGTTCTCTCCTCCAAGGAACTTGGCGTTACCCGACTGTCCAGCCCCACCCCTATTTTTGTCGCCCCCTACGGAGCTGCCAACCTTTACGGCAAAAAATCAGACGAGATCTCCTGCGCACAAGGCACGACCGATGCGAATGTCGTCTACACACTCGGCCATCTAACGAAATACACGTTGGAAAAGATCTGCCGAGCCGTCGAAGGCAACGCATACTATTTCAATCCCCGCCTTCGAAGTCCAGGTGGCGCTCCGCCGTTCTCGATGTTCCAGATCTATCTGACGGATGATGATGACATCAACCGCTCTGTCATCGAACGTGCGAAACGAGCCAACCTTTCCGTCCTCATCTTCACCATCGACGCCGGCGCGGGCCACGGCGGGATCCAAATGATGGATGATTATGCCGACTTCACCTACGCCTCGAAAATTGCCGGCAACCTCTTCGAAGATCCGATGTTTAACTACAAGTGCTTTCTCCGAAACCGCTGCGTCGGCACCCGCACTCCTTCGGTCCTCACCTACGCCTCCCGCCGGTTGCGGATTCCCATCGCCAAATTGGCCCGCTCCTTCGATCTAAAAAATGCCTTCACCTATGCCCGCGAGATCCAGTTCAAGGGCATGGCCAAACAAAATTCGGAAAAAAATCCGAAATCCAAAATGCACCCCTGGTCAGTCGCCTACCTCGCTCGTCTGGCTCACACCCGGCAAACCATCTCCCCCGCCCACCCAAAAATAACCCACCGGCGTGGACTCCCCCTAGTGGTGAAAGGCGTGATGAGCGTGGAGGACGCCGTCGCGGTGCAGAAATCAGGAGCCGATGGCGTCTATGTCAGCAATCATGGCGGCCGTTTTGTATTTAACTCGGCCAGCCCGATCGATGTTCTTCGGGAAATTCATCAAAAAGTGAAGAAATCCGACCCCCGCTTTGGCGTCTGGTTCGATAGCGGAGTCCGAAGCGCAACCGATGTCCTGATAGCCTACTCCCAAGGGGCGGAATTTGTCGGCATCGGTCGGCCGGTTATTTATGCGTGCGTAGATAACGGCCGGGGCGGAGTCCGACAAGTCCTCCAATCCATCCTCTATACCCTGCGCGATCAGGCCCGCCTCTGCGGCCTGACCTCCTTGACTCAACTACACGATAAAAAACGTCCCGCGACTGTCCACTTCGGGACATCCACCCGCTAACCACAAACGAGCAGTTGCCCGTGCAACTTAGGATCGGCAGAGTCGGCGGATGTCTAAAAATCTTACCGTTGTTGAATATGTCATCCGCCGCCTTGCCGATCTCGGCATCGACCGCGCCTTCGGAGTTCCGGGCGACTACTCCTTTCCCATCGATGATGCGATCGAAGCATCCGACAAATTGTCGTGGGTGCTTTGTTCGAACGAACTGAACGCTGCCTATGCCGCAGATGGGTACGCTCGTCGCCGTGGAGCCGCCATCCTCACCACCACCTACGCGGTAGGCGAACTCAGTGCCGTCAACGGCGTAATGGGCGCGAAAGCCCATCGCGTTCCTATTTTTCATGTAGTCGGGGCTCCCAGCACACGCATTCAGCGCCGTCGGATGGTGACCCATCACACCCTCGGAGACGGAACATACAATAATTTTTTCGACATCTCCGCCGCCACGGCTTGCGTCAGTGCTCACATCACACCAGACAACGTCGTTTCCGAACTAGAACGTCTGATCCGCGAGGCCTTCCGCCTCAGCCAACCTGCCTACATGCTCATCCCAGAGGATTTCGCAAAAATGCCGATTCGTGGAACTCCGGTCAAAGGAACCCGATTAACCTCAATCTCACGTGGACGTAGTAACGCAACGGAACTCCGCGCTGCCGTCCAAGCCATTTTAGCCCGAATGAAAAGAGCCCGCCGGACAGTGGTGCTCCCCACCTTCCATGTCGGACGTTACAATGCGAAAGCAGACCTTCTCTCCTTCCTCAAGCGCAGTCACCTTCCGTTTGCCCTGACGCAGATGGACAAAGGCCTCCTAGATGAATCCCATCCGCAGTATATCGGGATCTACGGTGGAAAAGCATCTTTCCCAACCTCCGTGGCCTCCTCAGTGGAAAGCTCTGACCTCCTTCTCAATATCGGCGGAATGATACGGGAAGATCTGAACACCGGACTCTGGACCGATCGGCTCGAAAAAGTCCCGATGATTACCATCGGACCGGATTATGTGGAGATTGGCAGCCAGACCTTTACCTCCGTCCAAATGCACGATGTTCTTCGCGCCCTTGCCCGCTCGGCCCCTAAGGCCAAACCCATACGTCGGTCACAGCCCAAGCTCCTCCCGATGAGCGGTTCGGGCCATGACCATATCGGCTCCGACTCCTTCTATCCCCGCTTGCAGCGGTTCCTGCGTTCCGGAGATACCCTCGTTGCGGAAACCGGAAGTTGCACCTTTCATCTGGGCAAGATCTGGTTGCCTGAAAACGTGGGATATGAATCCCAGCTTCTGTGGGGTTCGATCGGTTGGGCAACCCCCACCACCCTCGGAGTTGCACTTGCCGAACCCAAGCGTCGGACAATCTTAGTGACCGGCGACGGTTCCCATCAGCTGACCGCGACGGAAATCGGGGTCATGGGCCGCTACGGAATCAACCCAATCATCATTGTTCTCAACAACGGTCTCTATGGCATCGAAGATATCCTCAGCCAAACCGGCCATATTTACGACTCTTTGGCCGGATGGGATTATCATACCCTGCCCGCCGCTATGGGTTGTCGCGACTGGTTCTGCACCAAGGTGGAAACCGTGGCAGAATTTGAGTCCGCACTCGAAGCCGCCCGGAATCATTCTGGCGCCTCCTACCTCGAACTGATGATCCCTCCGGAAGAGAGCCAACCACTTTCGAAAAAGACCATCAACCGCATCTACAAAACCTACATCCGATAAATATCTTTCCTAGTTTCGTGGAAGGAAAAACAAAGTCGGTATGAATAAGAAATCCTCATCCTACCCTTTGGGCGATCTAACAAAAGAGGCGCGCTATTATGACTACGCTTCCACCGCGAATCCTCTTTTCGCGGGACTGATCCCCCCTGTCCCCTACCACTCCTTCTCCCCCGATTTCTTTCAGCAGAAAACCAGTGGCATTCTTCCTCTCGACGTCAGCGAACAGCTGAAGTGTCCCGGGCCCGCCACCAGCCCCGCCCTGCTCGCTAATTTTGTCCGGATTGTCAAAGGCACACTCAAAACCAATGCTCTCGCCACCAGCCAGCTTTTTTTCGTCTTTCAAGGTTCGGGACACACGGAGGCCTGCGGTCGGACGATCGAATGGAAACAGGGTGATTTTATGGTTTTCCCAGCCCACGGTGAAGCCATCCATCACACCGACGCAGAAGCCGGCTTCTACTGGGTCCATGATGCTCCTCTTCTTCGCTATCTCGGCGTCACAGCCACGGAAGAACGCTTTCATCCCACGGTGTTCGAACATTCGAAAGCCGCCGCCAAACTCGAGCAGATTGCCAACGACCCAGTAACCAGTCAGGCGAACCGCGTCAGTGTCCTCCTCGCTAACTCCAACTTCCCACAAACCCGAACCATCACCCACACCTTGTGGGCCATGTTCGGTCTTCTGCCCAAAGGAAAGGTCCAGTATCCCCACCGGCATGAATCGGTCGCTCTCGACTTTGTCATCAGCTGCAAACCGGGCTGCTACACGATGATCGGCACCGAACTGGATTCAGAAGGCATGATCAAGAACGGTCACCGGGAAAACTGGGTATCCGGCGCCTCGTTCATTACCCCCGCAGGTTACTGGCACTCCCATCACAATGAATCGGGCGAAGACGCCCACGTCCTTCCGATCCAGGATGCGGGACTTCATACCTATCTTCGAACTCTCGATATTTTGTACAGTCACCCTGGCCACGACCGCGCCTCCTACATCTCCCAGCGGCCTTGACCTGCAGGGTCTGGCAAAAATCATCCTGTTTGAATTTGATTTTACTCTAGTCCAATCTACTTTTACTGAACTTTTTCAGGCGGAATTTAATAGTTTTCTGACCTCAAAAAAGTAAGGAGAAAACACTATGTCCACCTCGTCCAAATGCCCTTTCCTCGGTAGCACCGGGGCCCGCACCGAACCCGTTGCCCCATCGAACGACTCCTGGTGGCCAAATCGCCTTAACCTCAAAATCCTCCGCCTCCATTCCGACTTGTCCAATCCAATGGACAAGAACTTCAACTACGCCGAGGCGTTCAAAAAACTCAACCTCTCCGCCGTAAAGAAGGATCTCTACGCGCTGATGACCGACTCCAAACCTTGGTGGCCCGCGGATTGGGGACACTATGGTCCCTTTTTCATTCGGATGGCTTGGCACAGTGCTGGCACCTACCGCACGTTTGACGGCCGCGGAGGAGCTGGAACCGGCAACCAACGCTTCGCCCCCCTCAACAGCTGGCCTGATAACGTCAACTTAGACAAAGCCCGTCGCCTTCTCTGGCCCATCAAGAAAAAGTACGGCAACCAACTCTCCTGGGCCGATCTATTCATCCTTACAGGCAACTGCGCCCTCGAATCGATGGGCTTCAAAACCTTCGGTTTCGGCGGCGGACGCGAAGACATCTGGGAACCCGAGGACGATATCTACTGGGGCTCCGAAACCGAATGGCTGGGTGATAAGCGCTACATCGGCGATCGGGAACTGGAACAGCCCCTCGGCGCAGTCCAAATGGGTCTGATCTATGTGAACCCCGAAGGCCCCAATGGAAAACCCGATCCCGTTGCCTCCGGCCGCGACATCCGCGAAACATTCGCGCGCATGGCCATGAACGACGAAGAAACAGTGGCCCTCGTTGCAGGTGGCCACACCTTTGGAAAATGTCACGGAGCGGGCGACCCCAAACTCGTCGGCCGCGAACCCGAAGGCGCCCCCATGGAAGAAATGGGTCTGGGCTGGAAAAATAAACTTCGCACAGGTGTCGGAGTCGATACCACAAGCAGCGGAATTGAAGGAGCTTGGAAACCCAACCCCACGAAATGGGACATGGGCTACTTCAACACTCTACTCGGCTACGAATGGGAACTGGTAAAAAGCCCAGCCGGGGCTTGGCAGTGGCTGGCCAAAGACGTTAAGGAAAAAGACATGATTCCCGATGCCCACGATCCTTCCAAAAAACATCGTCCGATGATGACCACCGCCGACTTAGCCCTCCGCATGGATCCGATCTACGGCCCGATCTCCCATCGGTATCACAAAAATCCCGAACTGTTTGCTGATTCATTTGCCCGCGCTTGGTTCAAACTGACCCACCGCGACATGGGCCCCCGCTGCCGCTACCTCGGCTCGGAAGTTCCAAAGGAAGTTCTGATCTGGCAGGACCCCGTTCCCGCCGTCGACCACAAGCTGATCGGCGAAAAGGAGATCACCGCCCTCAAAGCCAAGATCCTCGCCTCCGGCCTTCCCCTCACCCAGTGGGTTAAAGCCGCTTGGGCTTCCGCATCCACCTTCCGCGGATCGGATCTGCGTGGCGGCGCCAACGGAGCACGCCTCCGTCTGGCACCTCAGAACGCATGGGAAGTCAATGAACCCAGAGAACTTTGCCAAGCCTTTCAAAAAATCGAACCCATCCGTGCCGAGTTCAATGCCTCTGCCCCGGGTGGAATGAAAGTCTCCACCGCGGATCTGATCGTCCTCGCAGGGTGCGCCGCCGTGGAAGAGGCCGCCAAGAAAGCCGGTCATAACATCAAGGTCCCGTTCTCCCCTGGTCGGACCGATGCCACTCAGGAACAGACCGATGTTGCCTCGTTCGCCTTGCTCGAACCGTTGGCCGACGGCTTCCGCAACTACACCCGTCAGGGACTCAAAGGCCCGGCGGAAGAGTTGCTCGTCGACCGTGCCCAGTTGATGAAGCTGACCGCACCTGAAATGACCGCCCTGATCGGTGGAATGCGTGTCCTCGACACCAACTTCGGCCACACCAAGCACGGTGTGTTCACCGATAAACCTGGCATCCTGACGAACGACTTCTTTGTCCATCTCACCGATATGGATATCGAATGGAAACCTTCTGCCGTCGGCGGCCTCTACGAAGGTCACGACCGCAAAACGGGCAAGGTCAAATGGACTGGAACCCGGGTTGACCTCGTCTTTGGCTCGAACTCCGAGCTCCGCGCCCTCGCCGAGGTCTACGCTCAGGACGATGCGAAAGAGAAGTTCGTAAAAGATTTCGCCGCTGCGTGGAGCAAGGTGATGAATCTGGATCGCTTCGATCTCAACTCCTGATTCAAGACTTCAGAGTTTGTTAAAGTTCTAGGTTTTCATAACCGAATACTTGAAAGGCTTTCATCATGTCTCCCCTTTTCGCCCCCCTTCAGCTCGGACCCCTTCACCTTCCCCATCGGGTCTTGATGGCTCCCCTCACCCGGTGCCGAGCCTCGGCAGGCAACGTCCCGAATGAACTAAATGCCGAGTACTATCGCCAACGAGCCTCCGCTGGGCTGATCATTGCTGAAGCAACCTCTGTCTCCCCGTTTGGCTACGGTTACCCTAACACTCCCGGTATCCACACTCCCGAACAGGTCGCGGGATGGAAAAAAGTCGTCCAAGCCGTTCATTCCGAAGGGGGCCGCATCTTTCTCCAACTCTGGCACGTTGGTCGCATCTCCCATCCCTCCTTTCAGCCAGACGGAGTTCTTCCGGTCGCCCCCTCCGCCATCCGACCAAAAGGACAGGTCTTCACAGGTACAGAGATGGTCGATTACGTCACCCCGCGTGCGCTCGAAACTTCTGAACTTCCCGGAATCGTGGCCGAATACATCCACGGGGCGAAACTGGCCAAGGAGGCTGGCTTCGACGGAGTGGAAATTCATAACGCGAACGGGTATCTCCTCGACCAGTTCCTCCGCAGCAGCGCCAACCACCGGACCGACTCTTATGGCGGCTCCGTGGCCAACCGATGCCGTCTTTCGATTGAAGTTGCACAAGCCGTCATTCAGATTTGGGGAGCCGACCGGGTTGGAATCCGTCTTTCCCCCTCAGGCGTCTTCAATGACATGCACGATGAGAACCCGATGGATACTTTCGGCCACCTTCTAAAAGAGCTCAGCAAGCTCCGGCTCCTCTATGCCCACATCACACGGGTCACTGCTCAAGATATCCGGCATGGAGCCAAGGAAGGTGTCGGCCCCAAAGAACTGCGGAAGTTCTTCCAAGGTCATGTGATCACAGCTGGTGGTTTCGATCGGCCATCTGGCGAACAGGCGATTACCGAAGGTTGGGCCGATGCAATCTGCTACGGCGTTCCCTTTCTCGCCAATCCGGATCTTCCCGAACGTCTCCGCAAGAACGCCCCTCTGAATCCTCCCGACGAAGCAACCTTCTACGCATCCGGACCCAAGGGCTACACCGACTACCCCACCCTTTCCTGAATTCTCGCATTCCTTATTCCTAACTTGTTGTTTCCAGAACTGATCTCTTTAAAATAAAGAAGAAATGATAACGAAACCGCTCGTGCTCATTCTTTGCACTGGAAACTCCTGCCGCAGTCATCTTGCGGAAGGTATTCTTCGTCAGGCTTCTGCGGGCCTGATCGAAGTGTCGAGCGCTGGCTCAAAACCAGCTGGCTTCGTTCATCCCAAAGCCATTGCGGTGATGAAAGAGATCGGCATCGACATCTCTGCCAACAGATCCAAGCACCTGAATGAGTTCCTGAACTTTCCCGTCGATACGGTTATCACTGTCTGCGGCAATGCCGACCAGGCTTGCCCCACTTTTCCCGGCCAGATCAACCGCCACCACTGGGGCTTTGATGATCCCGCTCATGCCGTTGGGTCGGAGGAATCCGTTCTGAATGAGTTCCGACGTGTTCGTGATCAGATCCGCCTAGTCTTTGAAGCCTATGCCGCCGGATTGAAGCACAAGTTAAGTCGAAAGGAGTCTGAATGACCTCAAGCAAGAGAATTGGATTCTTCGAGCGTTACCTGACGATTTGGGTGTTCCTTTGTATGGTCGTTGGGGTCCTGGTTGGATCGATTGCCCCGGAGACTGTTTCCATGGTCAGCCGTCTGGAGTTTGCTCGTGATTCTCATGTTAATATTCCGATCGCCATTCTGATTTGGGCGATGATCTACCCGATGATGCTGAAAGTGGATTTCAGCTCCATCGGGGGTGTTGCCAGAAAACCTAAGGGACTTCTGATCACTTTGTTTGTTAATTGGATCATCAAACCCCTCAGCATGGCTTTTCTGGCTTGGGTTTTTATTCAGCACCTTTTCTCCACATGGATTACCCCTGAGGCTGCCAAAGATTACACTGCAGGACTGATCATCCTTGCAGCAGCTCCCTGCACAGCGATGGTTTTTGTCTGGTCTTATCTCACGGATGGCGACCCTGTTTACACGCTGGTGCAGGTTGCGGTAAACGACCTCATCATGCTGGTGGCCTTTGCCCCCATTGTGATGATTCTTTGCGGGGTGGCTAACGTGGTCGTGCCGTCTAGCGTTCTGATTACTTCCGTCGTTGTGTTTATCGTGATCCCTTTGGCTGCGGGTTATTTAACTCGTTCCTTGTTGCTAAAAGCTCGTGGCAAAGAATGGTTTGAAGAGGTTTTTCTTCCGAAGTTTCAGCCGATCACCATCGCCGCTTTGCTGATGACGTTGGTGCTCATTTTCGCGTTTCAGGCTCAAAACCTGACCCAACGCTGGTTTGCAGTCCTCCTGCTGGCTGTGCCCATCATCATTCAGGTCTATTTTAATTCCAGCCTGACGTACCTTGTCATGCGTTGGCTCAAGGTCCCTCACAACGTGGCTGCGCCGGGGGCTCTCATTGGGGCAAGTAACTTCTTTGAACTCGCGGTAGCTGTGGCCATCACGCTCTTCGGCCCTTCTTCCGGAGCCGCTCTTGCAACCGTGGTGGGTGTTCTCGTGGAAGTTCCGGTGATGCTATCGGTCTGCAATGTTTGCAACCGAACCCGCGATTGGTTCAGTCATACCGAGCGTTCTTGATTCTTCTTATCTCCATTCACTCATCCGTCGGAATACGAAAGGATCGATCTGCTTTTCTTACGCCTTGCGGCGGTTTTTATCAGAGGGGAGTATGTAAACCATCTATCAAAGCCTTTAAATGACTTCAGCGAGGCGTTGACCGGTCCCATAGCTCAAGAGGATAGAGCAGCGGTTTCCTAAACCGCGGATCCCCGTTCGATTCGGGGTGGGACCATGTATGGGGCTAAGGACCGCCCCAGACCCACGCAATCCGCGTCGTCACCTTCTCCTTGCCTAATCCCGTTAACTTCGACACCGCTTCCGCATACGCCTCCAGCTGCGGCCTATAATATTCCGCCCGCTCTTTCTTCTCCCTCTCCCCGTCCAAGTGGTCGGTCTTGAAATCCACCACCTCCGCCCCCACTGCTTTCCCCTTTCCATCGCGAGCCACCACCACCCGGTCAAACGTTCCGCTCAAGACCTGCCGCTTACCCTCTCTTTCCCAAACGACCGCAAAGCTCTTCTCTCTCCACACCTCTAACTCCGCCACGCCCGACCAACGCTTTTCCCAATCCTTCTTCCCAAAAACCCACTCCATCCCCTTTTTCACCTGACCCGCCACCTCCTCCGCTTCCTTTGCCACCTCTTTCTCCTCCATCCCCCACCACAACTCCGGCGACTCCTCCACCCACCGCTTCGCCTCTGGCCCCTTCCCCTCGTGCCACTCGACCTTACTTAACCACGCATGGATCCGCGTGCCCCGGTCCAGCGCCTTCCCACTGTTCTGCGCAATCACATGAGCCAACCGCACCTTCCCGCCCCCCTCCCGGGCCGACGGACTCTCCAGCTCCAACCGCACCTCTGCCTTCCGTGGAGCCGTCCCCACCTTCTCCGCCACACCGGGATCCGCCGGCACAACCGCCTTTTTCGGTCCGGAAAATTTCTCCGCCTTGGAATCCACCACCTCCAACTCCCCCTCCGCCTGGGCCTCCGGCCAACCCCACTGGTTTCGTAGAATTTCGCCCAGATTCAGATTCTCCCTTTTTCGCGGCCCACCCACCACCACCTCCAGATCCCGCTTCGCACGCGTCAGCCCGACATACAACACGCTCAACGCCTCCATGAACTCCTCTCCCTTCACCTTATCCACCAATTCGCCCATGCCCAAAAATCCAGCATCCTGCTCGCTCGGCAAAATCACCGCCCGATTTTCCTCCTCCAAAACCCGCACTTTCACCTTATCCATTCCTCCCGCGCTCAAGCCCCGGTCCAGATCCGCCAGGATGACCCGATCAAACTCCAAGCCTTTGGCCCCGTGCACCGTCATCACACGAACCTGTGCCGCCCGCGGATTCTCCACCCTCTCCGCTCGTACACGCCGGACAAACTCTGCCAACCTTCCGCCCCCGCCCTCGTCAAACGCTCGTGCAGACTCCACCAACTGACTACACCGCATCCGGTCATGGGCCGTACCCGCTTCCCGCCACTCTTTGGAAGCCGCCCACCCGCTAATGACCTCAGCCAAACCACGGTCGCAAATCTCCCTGCGCAACTCGTTTAAAAACTCCCTGGCTTCCGTATCCTCACCAGAAATCTTTGCCGGCACCTTCCCGCACCCAAACACATCTGCCATACCGCCCGCACATACATGATACCTGGCCGCCGAATGTCCCGGATGGTCCGCCCAACTCAGCAACGACAGAATCATCTCCACCGCTGCACTGTCGGTGAGCGGATTTCCACCCTCACCGCTCGCCTCAATCCCGTGCGACTTCAGCCCCGCCAAAATTCCTGGAATCAACTTATGCGTCCGGCAGAGAATCCCCAAACTCCCCTTTTCGTTTTCCACATGGGCCTTCGCCCGCTGGACCACCTGTTTTCGAACGGCTGCCTTGACCTCATCCGAGCAACTCCCTGGCCGGACATAAAGAACCACTTTTCCCGCCTGACTCGCCGCTTGCGGGGAAGATTTGTGCGACTGATAATCTTCCCTCCACTCCGCAGCCGCCGCAGCAAAGACCGGCTTCTCTTTTCCCTTCTGGTGAAAAAGCTCGGATTCTGGAAGCCCCACAAAGGCCCGGTCCACCGCCGCCAGCACCGCTCGACTGGATCGGAAACTTTCGCTCAACAGCTCCCGCTTCACCCCAGGCAATACTTTCTCCACATCCCGCAACAGCCGGGGATCCGATCCTCGCCAACCGTAAATCGACTGTTTCCTATCGCCCACGACCAAAACATGACCGCCTTTCCCCGTGGTCTCCTCCAACACCGGTTTGAAAAAGCTGAACTGCCGTCGGCTGGTATCTTGAAACTCGTCCAACAGAAGATGTGCAATCCGCCCGTCCAACCGGAAATACAGCTCTTCCGAATCCAGCCCACCCGCGACCTGCAGGGCCGCCGCCTCCACCTCACGAAAAGTATAACTGCCCGAACTGTACGACTGCGCTCCACGCGCCCGGTCATACTTCGTAGCCAAGGCCACCAATGCCGACTCCCGCAACTGATGGATTCGGACCATCTCCCCCCTCGCTTTATGGGCCCAAGGCAAAAACTCCTTGGCGAAATTTGCTGGAATATCCGCCCCATCATACTTCCCTTCGTTCAACGCCAGCTTGCGCACAGGACCAATCTCCAGAAGATCTACCAGGCGGGGCGGGGAAGCCAGCAACAGGGCCAATTTCTCCAAGCTCTTCACCCAATGACCGCGTTTCGGAGCGCTAAACGTCTTCACCGCATCCCGTAACTTAGTACAAGCAGCGGCTTCCATTCTTTTCGGACCGGTATCGGTCGCCCAACTTCCGTCGCTCTGCAATCCCCGCAAATCGAGCCGCATCTCCTCAAACGTCTCCATCAACTGGGCCCGCAATCCTAGTGCTGGAGCTTTCCCCTTAAACTTTCTCCACGCCTTCCTCACCTCTGCCCCTTCCCACCCGGCCAACAGCTCGTCGACCGCCGATTCCGCCAGCCTCGCTGCCTGTTCAGGCAGTGCAATGGTCCAGACTGGCGGCAGCCCAACCGAAGGGCCAAACGAACGCGCCACCTTGGCAAAGATTCCGTCCATCGTTCCGATCTGCAGCCGATGCATCCTCTCCGTCATCGCCTCCAACACCTCGGCACACTCCGCCACCGTCGGCTCTTTTCCTGACCCCGATATTTCCCCAAGCTGTTTTCTCTTTTCAGAATCAAAGACCGCCCGCGCCAACCAACCCAACACCCGCGAAAGAATCTCCCCCGCCGCCGCTCGGGTGAAGGTTGTTGCCAGAACAGTCGTCGGATCCACCCGACCGCCCCCGGACTCCGGCTCGAGCAATACCCGCAGGAACCGACCCGCCAGCTGATAGGTCTTCCCACTTCCTGCCGAGGCGGAGATCAACGTCGTCGATGCCGACTTTTTCATTCCGCCTCCTCCTCGTCGATCTCCCGGGGAATTCCCGCCTGACCACACAGCGCCATGAATGTTTCCGAAGTCTGTTCCGGATCCAGCTCTCCAATATCTTTCCACTTTCCGTCTAAAATATCGGCCGCCACCTCCTTCGCCTTATCCAAAGCCCGCTCCACGAGATCCCCGTCCATCGGCTTTGACACCGCCGCCTTCTCCCCGTCCTTGGGTAGATGAAAATAAACCAGATCACACTTTTCCGGATCCCACACCCCCTCCTTCAACACTTTCGGCGCCAACTCCCGATAGAGTGGCATCTGCAGATCGGACCATGTGCCGTCCGTTTCACAATGCGCACGATCAGGCGTCTTCGGCACAGAACTTGTTTTCACATCCACAATCCGCCACCTCTTCTGCTTTTCGTTCCAATCCATCCGGTCTGGACGACCGTGTACCAGTAGCACCCGTCCTTTCGAATCCTTCAGTTCAAACTCTGCCCGCCCCTCTTTTCCTTTCTCCTCCTCGGCCACCACGATCTGCCATCCCTCAGCCCGCTCCCGTGCCTGCACCCGCGCAAAGGCCTCCAATCTCTCCTCCGCCATCTCCAACTGCCACCCCACCGCCGCCTTGGGGTGATCGCCAAATCTTTCCCGCGTCTGCCGACCCAACTCACTTTTTAGAAACTCAAATATCTCTTTCTCATCCGTGCTCTCCCGTATCTTCATATCCTTCCCGAAAGCCCCTACTACCCGATGGATCAGACTGCCGAATCCCGCCGGAGAAAGTTCTCCGGGCTCATCCTCCACTGCCGCCAGACCGAGAACCGTTCGGAAATAGAAATAGCGGGGACTTTTCAGGTAATCCCGAAAGGCGGTTACCGAGACTCGATCAATCATCTCCTTCCCCTCCGGCACATCCCCGAATCCTGCTCCAAACTTGAGATTTTCCTTCTTCCGCTCCCCTTCCGGTTTCTCCGTCAAAGCCAAGACCCGAGCGGCCAACTCCTTGCCCTTTAGCCCCGCCAACAAGAGCCGGCTTGGCTTCACCGGATCCCCCGCCGGATTAAACGAAGGAACAACTAGTCCGACAATTCCCCTCTTTTCTGCCCTCGTTCCCAGCACTACAGCCAAGGCATAGGCGTCCCGGGCCAACCTCTGCAGATTGTCGTTTACCCCAAGAGCCTCCCTCAAATGTCCGGGAAGAAACTCATCGGATGTCACACTCTTTGGCACCGAACCTTCATGAAACGAGGCGACTGCGACGGAAGGTGAATCCTCTTCCGCCAGTTCGAGCCATCCCACCATTTCAACCGCTCCAGCGTGAGCCGCCTCGGGCACCTGCTCGTCCTCCATCTCGGCCAACACCAAATGCAGAAAATCAGCCGTTCGGATCTTTTCCAAATACGGCAATTTCAATGAAACCAACTCAGCCATTACTTTCCGGATTTGTTGCAATGAATCGCGCATCATTCGTCCCGAAGGAAGATCCAGATTCACCTCCATCTTCCCGTAGATCTCCACGAGCATATCGGAAACCTTTTGTGCCTGAACGGAGGCGGATTCCTCTGTCGGCTCCAATCCGATCCGCTTCGCCAGTTTACCCCCCCACTCGGCGGCTGCATCTCCTTCGGGGGCATCCATCTTCTCCGGCACATGCTTCTCTGCATACGCATCCAGCACTTCCGAAGCCTTCAACCATCCCCCCATCCCGTCCGGATGCCTCATCAGCAGGGCGGCAGACTCCCACGAGGGCGCCTCCCCCGGTTTTCTGGAAACATAATCCGCCACTGCTCGAAGAAAGCTGGCGACCCGACCCTCCCTCATCTTCCTCCCTTCCGCCCAGTGCGACTCCATCCCCTCTTCCCGAAGAGCCTCGCGAATCCCCGCTACAGCTTTTTCATCCGCCACGGCCAGAGTGGCGCCTGGCCAGGTCTTCGCCATTTCGGCCAAGCGTGCCGCCTGATCGGCCGACCGCACCACTGCGTGGATCTGACCACTCTCCAGTCCGGCTTTCCGTTTCGCCCAGAATTCGGGATTCAACCGCCCCACCTCGTCAAAACCCTCCTTCTCACTTTCTGGCGCAAACACCAGCACCTGCGGAGGCTGGGAAAGACGTTGTAACATTTTCATAAAGATCGGACGGATCTCCACCACTCCGGCCAGCACAACCTGAACTTGCTGTGGGGTTCCCTCCTCGGCCAAAACAGCCCTTCGCTCGGCCGGATCCATCCAGCCAGCCTTCCCGAGGATGTTCCGGACCTCTCCAAAGACCTCTTCCAACAGCTCCCACCGCTCCGGCTCTATTTCCGGTGCATCGGGCATCTTTTCCGACATCACCCGGGCGACTTCTGCAAAGCTCAATCCCTCCCCGCCCAATTCATTCCGAAGAGTCAACAAACGTTGGGCGAGCAACAGCTCTGGCTGCCCATTCCGTCCCACTCCTTCGGGTGTCTGGAATAGTTTGGATTTTTTTTCCTGTGGCAGGCGGCACAGAGCTTCCATCCAGGCAAGTTTTTGAGTTAGTTCTGGAGCCGCCGGAAGAAGTCCGGACGGTGCTGTGAAGAGCTCGTCGACGATACGGGCGATCGTGGCGATTTTTGGAAGGAAAAGAGGCCGCTTTTGGCGATCCGCCTCGACCGCCAGCTTTTCCAAAAGACGCCGCCCTGCCCGGGACCCCCGAACCACCACCCTGACCTCCGACAAATCCTCATAATTCTCCAATAACCACTTTGCCGTGCGTCCAATCACAGGCTCTTCCCAACCTAGGAATGTACAGCTCATCATCAGAAACCATACCCTAGCAGGTGGGACAAATTCAGTCCCATACTGGATTTTAAGAAAGACGCCACATCTTGACCTACGTAAGATCCCCCTTCTCGATGTCATCCCACTCCCCCGTCTACCGCAAGGTCGCCTTCCGACTCATCCCCATCCTCTTCTCCTGTTACATCTTGGCTTATATCGACCGAGTCAACGTAGGCTTTGCCAAACTCGCGATGCGCGAGGTTCCCTGGTTCTCAGATGCCGTGTTTGCTGCAGGTGCAGGCATCTTTTTCGTCGGTTACTTTATTTTTGAAGTCCCCGCCAACCTCATTCTCCACCGCACGGGAGCCCGACTCTGGATCGCCCGCATCATGATCAGCTGGGGAATCATCTCCACCTTGATGGCCTTCAGCTACAACGCCACCTCCTTCTACATTCTCCGTTTTCTTCTTGGTTTAGCCGAGGCGGGCTTTTTCCCCGGCATCATCCTGTACCTGACCTACTGGTTCCCGCGCGAACACCGAGCCCACATGACCGCCATGTTTATGACCGCAGTCGCCGCCGCAGGCATTCTGGGAAGCCCCATCTCAGGCTGGATTCTTCAAGTTTCCGACGGATGGCACGGGCTTCACTCTTGGCAGTGGCTGTTTATCTTGGAGGGCACTCCCTCCATTCTTCTCGGCCTCCTCGTACCCCTTCTCCTCACCGATCGACCTGAACACGCCCGTTGGCTGACCTCCACAGAGAAGTCCTTTATCCTCGAAAAGATCGATATCGAACAGCACCGCAAACTCGCCTCTGGCGAACACGCCTTCAGTTTGAAAGATGCCTTTCGTTCCAAACGAATTTGGATTTTCTGCCTCACCCAGTTCACCATCGTCTTCGGCCTCTACGGCGCCTCCTTTTGGCTTCCCCAAATCATTCACGACACCCTGACCCCGGTGGACTGGCAGATCGGACTCTACTCAGCACTACCGTGGACTTGCGCCGCCTTTGGCATGGTGTTGGTCTGCCGCCATTCGGACCGTACAGGCGAACGCCGCCTTCATGTCGGCCTCTCTGCCCTCACCGCAGCCTTCGCCTTTGCCGCAAGCGGTTTCCCCGGTCTTCCCGGCTGGGCCCGACTCTTCACCTTGGCTATCGCGGTCACGGGGGTTATGTCCACGACCTCATGCTTCTGGTCCGTGCCCACTGCCATCCTTTCCGGAACGGCTGCCGCCGCCGGCATCGCTTGGATCAACTCGGTCGGAAATTTGGCTGGCCTCGTTGCCCCAGAACTTTTCCGCTGGATGAAAAGCCACCACGGAATGGGTGCTGCTCTTCTCGGTCTAGCCGCCATTCAGGCGTGCGCGGGCATCCTGGCCCTTGTCACTATCCAGCCAAAACAAAACTAGTTTTTTAGTCGGAACCGTCCCCCAGCATCGTCGGCAGTCTTTTTTCCGTTTTCGCACCGAGCTCCCGCAACTTCTCTGCCGTGCCGAGAATGTTCCCCTTCTTTTCGGAAAGTTTCTTCACCGCCGATTCATGCGCCTCGTGTGCTTTCTCCAGCGCCTTCCCGACTTCCGTCAAATCCCCGCAGAAGTTGGCCAGATCGTCATGCAGTTTCCCCCCCAGCCGGGCGATCTCCTGCACATTCTTATTTTGCCGTTCGATCTTCCACAGATTGGCAATCGTTCGCAGGGTCGACATCAGGGAGCTCGGAGTCGTCAGCACAATCCGCTGATCGAACGCATACTCAAGCAGATCCGGATTCGCCCGCAGAGCCGCCCCGAAAGCTGGCTCAATCGGAATAAACATCACGGTAAAATCCAGCGACCTTCCCTCCAGCAGATCCGGATAGGCTTTTCCGGAAAGATCATCAATAAACCGCTTCACTGCCACCCCGTGCGCCTTGAGATTCTTTTCCTGTTCCACCGGTTCCGTGGCCGAGCAGTACGCATCGTAATCCACCAAAGGTACTTTGCTATCGATGACGATCGCCCGGTTTTCCGGAAGAAAGACCACCGCATCCATCCGCTTCCGATCCGCCGACTCCTGCGTGCGATATTCCCTCCCCTTCTCGAGCCCTGAAATCTCCAAAGTCTTCTCCAACACCATCTCCCCCCATCGACCCCGGACTCCTGAATCATTTTTTAGGGCACTGGTGAGCGCATGGGTTTCTGACCCCAACTTGGTGCTCATGGCCTGGATCTGTTGCAGTTCCCTCCTTAAATCTCCCTGCAAGGTGGTTTCGGCCGTGTGCACCTCGTCCACCCGTTTCCGGAATGCCTCCATCCGGTCGAGGATCGGCCGCAGTTCGATCCCCACCTGCGTCCGGTTGTCTTCAGCCAATCGTTTTGTCCCCTCTGTCACCATCTGTTGAGCAACGGCCCGGAAATCAGACTGCAGACGAATAGCCAACTCCTCTTTCTCCTTCCTGGCTTCCATCAGGCTTCGCTCCGCCGACTGGCGTTCGGCCTCTGCCCGTACCCTTCCCTCGCGTGCTTCCCGGCTTTCCGACTCTGCTTGGATGCGGGCCTGCTCCTGCTCCTCCGCTCTTCGTTGAGCCGCCTCAATCGCTCCGGAATACTTTCCCAACCTGCGAGAAAAATAAGCGTATGCCCCCACCGCACCCGCCAGCAGTCCGAGCAACCCGGGTAAAAGAAAATCATTCATCGGATCAATATCTAGCCCGATCCGGCATTTTTTTAAATTTCCTCCAAATCACCAGTGCATCCTTGCGAAGCATCGGAGTACATCGGGGAGACCGATTCCCCGGATTCTTTCGGATTTCTTTCTCAAGGACCCGGTCGTCAAAGTCGCCGTAACGAAGGGCATCCCCGTGTTTGGCTGCATAATAAATGCGCCCGATCCTCGCCCAGAAAGCCGCCGAGTAGCACATGCTACAACATTCGGCACTGGTATAGAGGGTACAGCCTGAAAGATCGTGGGTCTTTAGTCTTCGACAGGCTTCCCGAATTGCCACAATTTCTCCGTGGGCACTCGGGTCCTTGCCGGAAATTACCCGGTTATGTCCCTCACCAAAAATCCGACCATCCTTCACCACCACGGCCCCAAACGGACCTCCGGTTTTTTTTACCAAAGCACCTACCCGACCCAATTCGATCGCCCGTCGCATGAACCGGACATGGGATGCAGAAGACATCTTTTTCCTTCCCTTGATCCCCAATTTTCTCATGAAGGCAAACTCTCGCTCCGATTCGTTGCTGTCAATCGTTCCTCCTGTTTTGCCTGATTTTGCATCCATACATCCTGTCAACAGAGGTGGGACAATTACGGGGTGACCCAAGATTCAATATCCCTACTTTGGATTCATGATCCTACACCTTCTATGCCTTGTCTTCCTCCTTTCAATCAACCCCGCTGTTTTCGCCGAGGGTTACCACCCATCCGTTCAGATTGATGAAAATCTATCCACCACTAAAGCGTGGGATGGTGCATCGATTCAGTACCCTTCAGGTACAGCGAAGGTGACGGGAGCAATCATCACGCTTCCCCCGGGAACCGAAACCGGTTGGCACATGCATCCCGTTCCCTGCCTTGCCCTGATTCTCGAAGGGGAACTACTGATTGAACTCAAAGACGGACGTACAAAAAGAGTCAAAGCGGGTGAAACCTTCGCGGAGGTGATCGGAACCGCCCACAACGGCAAAAACACGGGGAAGGTCCCGCTAAAGATTGCGGTCTTTTACGCCGGAAACACGGATCTCAAAAACACCATTCTCTGCCCATAAGTCAGCTCTTGCTTATCTCACGGATCGCCGCAACACAGTAGTACTTCACCGCGTCGCTCATGGGGGGATTCAGCGTTTCTAGATCAGCCTGACTGCACCACCGAATATCGTGGTGCTCTGCGGGGGCGAGAGTCACATTTCCGCTCTTGGGCCGAGCTAGATAAATAATTCCAATATGCTCGTGCGTTGGACTCACCCGATGGATATCCAAAAACCTTGGCCTCACTAAGGCACGCGTCCCAGGGCCCGTGGTTGGTTGCCTTTCACCGATCAGTTCAATCTCAAGTCCACACTCCTCTTTTGCCTCCCGATACGCCGCCTGCTCTGGGTCCTCATCCAACTCGATGTGCCCGCCGATCGGAAGCCAGCGATCCAACTTCTTGTGGTGAACCAGAAGAACTTTTTCCCCTTCAACAATAAAAAGGCTAACCGTGAAATCGATCTTGTCGTGAATATGCGGCATAGAAATATCGAGCCTTCGCTAGACAAAAGGAATCAGGCGCACACGTATGAAGTTCTTAGGTTGAAACCCAAATGCCATACCCCGTCTTCTCACTTCGGCACCCCATCTGCAACGAGTAATTTGGAACTCACTCGACCCAGATCGAATAACCTTCAATCTCACTCCTTAATGCCCGATCTCTCCCCTCATGCTTGGCTGCTTGCCTTTGCCGCCGCCGTCTCTGCGGGACTCTCCAAATCTGGTTTTGGTCCCTTCGGCCTACTCACAATTATTTTTATGGCAGAGGTCATGCCACCTCAGGAATCCACTGGAGTTGTTCTTCCCCTTCTGATTTTTGGCGACGTACTGGCCGTTCGCTCCTTTCATGAGCACGCCTCATGGCAGATCTTGCGCACTCTCCTGCCAGCCACCTGTATCGGCATCATCACAGGTTGGTGGATCATGCCTCGAATCCCGACAGAGTTTTTCGGCCATACTTTGGGCTGGATCATCTTGGGCCTGATTGGAGTCATCCTTATCCAACGGATTCGCCCCCAGCTGCTGGCCTGGTTCACCACCCACCCTCTCCTTGGTTTGGGTTGCGGATGGGCCGCCGGTGTGACGACCATGATTGCGAACGCAGCCGGGCCAATCACCGCCTTTTACTTTCTTTCCCAGCGCTATACCAAGATGGTCATGGTCGGCACAGGTGCCTGGTTCTACTTCACTATCAACGCCATCAAACTCCCGTTCAGCTGGCAACTCGGCCTTCTTAACGGAAAATCACTCCTCTTTGATCTGATCCTCTTCCCCAGTGTCCTTCTAGGTTTTTACATCGGCCGCTTTTTCTCCAAAAAGATCACCCAGGAACTTTTTGAATGGATTCTGATTCTGATGGCCTTCGCAGCCGCATTGAGGATGATCTTGAAATGACTCGAATGCCCCTGCCGTCTTTCCTGTTCTTATTAGGTGCTCTCTTTCTCGCCTCGTGCGCTTCCGTCAGCGTACAGGATGCACACGAGATTTCCACCACGCCAATCAAGATGCCAGAAAAGATCTATGTTCAGAAGTTTTCTATGGATGGAGCCAAGGTGGAAATCGACAAACAGGGTAAGGAGCTTGAGGAATATAAGCAGGCCGTTGTCGATCTGCTTAACACTCGATTGGTGGATCGGCTACCTGAAATTGCCCCTGTTGAAGAATACAAGGGTGGCCCCCTGCCGACAGAGGGTTGGTTGATTCAGGGCAAATTCACCTGGGTCAACCACGGGACCAAAACAGCCCGCGTTTTGGTTGGTTTCGGCTTGGGCGCCACCAAAATGGAAACTGAGGTCGAGGTCACTGAATTGGCTGCTGGAAATCCCCGTAAATTCCTTGCGCTAAAAACCACGGGTGGATCCAATGCCGAACCCGGTCTCGCCGGTTCACTGGTCACTCCAGGAGCCGGTGTTTCGGAAGCCGTGGCCGGATCGGCTGCGGGAGCTGCCATCTCATTTCCAGAAGATGCTCTTCGAACCGCCCGTGAAATCCGCAACTATCTGGTCGATTACATTGAGGACCACAACCTCGCACCGAATCGACAGTTTACCGAAGCGAACAAGGATGATGACGAGGACTCCACCTCATCCCATCCGGAAACCTCACGCTAGCTGAACCGCTACGGAGAGGGGGTCGGTCCTGTGTACAACATCATTTCCATTGTCTGACGCCCAAACTTACTCAACTTCATTCCACCCTTTCCATCTGCCTGAACCAACCCCCTGCAGTAGTACTTTCCTTCACTAGGTTTGCCGGGGTTGGCTATCAAGACAGGCTCTAAAACCACCTCGCCTCCTGCCTCCATCTTCAAGGGCAACCCCCACGGCGTCATTTCAATATCCCAAGATAAAGGCAGCGCGGACGGCGATTTACTCTCGACCCACTGCATCCAAGTAGGGGTGCCCATAAACGGAGGTACACGAACCGTGAATCCGCACGGCTGTTTGGAAAGTGCCTCTTCGCAAGTCAAAGGAGTTCCCTGATTCGCTGCCTTCAAAAGGGGAATTGGATCGATTCCCATTAAATTAAGTCCGTTCCACTCCCCATGCCGGTTCGGTTCCCATAACCTGCCCGGCTTGGCCGTATCTACCCATTCCGCAAACTTTCCATTAATTTGAAACGCGATTTCAAAATGCAGATGCGCCCGCTCCCGCACAAGTCCTGGCCCCGTCCATCCCATCAATCCTAACGGCTCTCCCGCCTTCACCTTTTGCCCTACTTCCACCCCGATCGAGGCTAGGTGCCCATAAATTGTATAAACAGGCTGCTTGCCCCACAGATGCCTCACAATCACCTGCTTTCCATAATCAGAAATCTTTTCGTCCAAATTTACCCGAACCACCTCTCCATCCGCAGACGCGCTAATCTTGTCAGTAGGATCCCCCTTTTTATCCCTGTGCAAAGGCCGGATATCGATGCCCTTGTGGAAATGCTCAAAGATCCGTGCTGGCTCCGGTTCCGAAGTCCGAACAAAACCAAACATGCCTGAAATCAACCGCCGGCTGATTGTGGGCTGGAAGAAAAGGCTTTTTTGATCATGGAACAACCCGTTATTTTCGGTTGGCAACTGCCACGCAATCCGATCATTTGCCCTAAGCGGGTTTAAAAAAGATAAGCCCAACAATACCAGACTGAGTCCCGGCTTAAAATTAATGTTCAACTTAATCGAAAATCTCTACCGCGGCTTTAAGATGACCGTATCTTGGCGTAGAGAGATAAAGTTTCCCTGGCGAACGGCTCCCAGAACCGTGAACGGAACATTCTCATCTTTTTTCAACTGTCGAACTTTCCGAGGCAGCTCCTCCAGAGCCCGCGCTGGTATCTGCCCCAATGCAACAACCAGCATTCCTTTTTGAAATCCCACCTTATCGGCGGGACTTCCTTTTTCTACCCCTATTACCAGCAACCCGATTCTTCCGGAATAGCCCAACCGCAAGGACTCCTCCGGACTGCAATCCCTCAACTCCAGACCAAAATACTCCTTTAGGGCTAAAGCCGCAGAGCGCTTGGGAGGAGCTTTGATCTTCCCTTCCACAATTGCGATCGCCTCCTCCACCCAGTGCTTGACCCGGTCTCCCGGTATGGCGAAACCAATACTTTCCACTTGGACCGCTGACATCTTGACTGAACTTAGACCCACCAAGTTTCCCTCTAGATCGACCAATGGTCCGCCGCTGTTGCCAGGATTGATAGCGGCGTCGGTCTGAAGCAGGCCTTCCATTGTCAGATCCTCGGATCTGACAGAGCGGTCCTTGGCGCTGAGGATGCCGGCGCTCACACTATTTTCATAGCCGACCGGGTTACCCAGAGCCAACACAGTCTGGCCCAACAGGTTGGGAGAAAGTGTTTCCATACTCAGAAAAGATAGCGGCTCCTTGGTGTCGACCTTGATAAGGGCAAGGTCCTGCAGGTCGTCATCCTGCAACAGCACCGCTTCATAATCCTTTCCGTTGACTAGAGTCACCCGGATTTTTGGATTGGTCTGCCGGTTAGCCACGTGCTGATTCGTGACAATATACCCGTCCGCACTGACGATGAGCCCCGAGCCGAGATTCCGCAATGGCGTTTGAAGTATCCGGTTTCCACGGGACATCCCTCCGCCAAAGTAGCGCTCAAAAAAAACATCCCTTGGATCTCGCACCTCCTGCGTGATTACCCCTTCCGTATAAATATTCACAACCGTAGGACGCACTTTCTCGACCGCCTTCACAATCGGCTCCTCTTGGGGTGACAAGGCCCATAACGGCCCCACCCCGAATCCCAGCATGATGATGATCGCCCACTTCACTCTTCAAAAGATAATCCCTGCTTTAACGCATACAAGCCGACAGGAAACCCATCCCTTTGTAAAAGAATCGAACCCTTTGCCGTAATTCCCAGTTTAATCCCTATGCCAATCACATATAGGAAATGGGTTAAGGGCCATGTGCTCAGGGAGGAGCCAGGCCCCATACTCTCAGAATCCATTCTTCAGAGAATCTGGTTCGAGTTTCTTATCCGAAATCCCCTCACCACCCTTCAGGGAGAGTTGATTACCCTCAAACATCCTGGGATCTGGAATCATCGCTCAGGCCCTGACTTTCTTCGCTCCTCTTTCCTAATCCAAGACGGGCGAACTCTTTCAGGAGATGTTGAAATACATCGCCACTCCTCCGATTGGGATGCCCACGGTCACGGCACAGATCCCGCCTATCGAAATGTCGTTCTCCATGTTTTCTGGCAGGCCGACCCCTCCCTCTCCGATCTCACGCCCTCTTCGATCTGCCAAATCGCTCTCGCCCATCAACTCGCTGCACCCCTCACCGAGCTCATCTCCCTGTTCCGAGCCAGCCTAACGGAGATTCATTCAGGTGAAAAGCCTGGTCGCTGCCACACCGCCCTTCTCTCTCTTCAACCCGAGGAGCTCCGGAGAGTTCTTGAGGAAGCAGGAACTCATCGTCTACAACAACGCCGCATACTCTCGACCGCTCGGATTTCAGCGCACGGCTTCGATCAGGCTGTTTGGCTCGCCCTTGCGGAGGGACTCGGATTTTCTGAAAATCGCGAACCGTTTGCTATTCTGGCCCGTGCTGTACCGATTCAACATCTGCTACCTCTCTCCGACTCTTCCCTTCGTGCTTCTCTTCTTTACGGCGTTGCTGGGCTTCTATGCGATCCCACCACACACACGACTCCACGAGCACAACCCATTCTAAAAGAACTATGGGGTCACTGGTGGAAGCTTCGTAGTTCTTGGAATGATCAAATTCTTCCATCCCCTCTTTGGAAAATGGGATCCACTAGGCCCAACAACTCACCCCTTCGCCGAATCGCCGCCCTCACCCACCTTTCCAGCGCACAAATCTGGCCTCGACTGGTCGAATCCATTCGACAAGCCGACTCACATACTTTTTTGCAAATCTTAAAATCTGTCTCCGACCCCTTTTGGGATCATCATGCAGGCTGGGACGGTCGTCTTCTCCCCAATCGGTGTCGTCTGATTGGTTTGGAACGCGCCCACGCTCTCCTCTTTCAAGTCTTGGCTCCACTAAGCGAGCGATCTGGTTCCGAGCTTCATAAAATCATCTCCACATGGCCTGCCGGAGGGGATGCAGGCCTGATTCGCTCAGCCTCCATCCGCCTGTTTGGTCTTCCATATCCCCCACTCGAGATCCGATCCCACCTCGCCCGCGAAGGGCTGCTTCAGATTTATAAGGATTTCTGCCGGTCCAAAGCCGATGCCTGTCAGCACTGCTCCATGCCCGAATTTTTAAAACAGCGGTAGGAGCATTTGAAAACCGACCCCTTATTCCCTAGCCCCGTTTGTCTCAATCGGTTCATAGCTCCCCCAGTCCCTCAGATCGTAGTGCCACCACTCGTCTGGCACACCGGAAAATCCTGCTGCAAACATGGCTTTTCTCAGGATTCTTGCCCGCTTTGCCACTTCTTTCGGAACGTCGGAAAAGTCCTCATCCGCCTTTTCGCTAAACTCGTCATGGTCACTTGGCATTTCCAAGATCTTTCCATCCTTATCGGCAAGGGAGACATCCACACTCGTTCCCCTGGTATGACGACTCACCTTATTCGGTGGCGTTAAAAATCTTCCATCCGGCTTGGCCGCCCATAACGCCTTCTGTGCATAGACCGGCCTCCACGCATCCCATAAAACCAGTCGATATCCCCTCTCGTTTAATTCCCGCGACACCTTTGCTAACTTCTGGATCGTCTCCTTTCGCAACCAAGCGCGACAATCCGGATAAATCTTTTTGCCCGTAATATTTCGATCTGTTCCATACCGGATCTCTATCACCACCTCTGGAACGTTCTCAGACGTGACCTCCACAAGCTTTTGATGGGGTGCCTCACCGCAAACCACCCCTTCACTCATTCCCAGGGCTAACCCAAGGACGAAACCTACGGTTCGTGCAATCAACGTTGGCTTAGCGGGACTACCTTACGCCCGAGTGCAGGGCCCACATATTCGCTGTCAGGCCGGAAAAGGCGATTATCCGCCCACTGCTCAAGAACATGCCCGGTCCATCCCGCCATTCGTGCTACTGCAAAAATTGGGGTGAAAAGATCGGTCGGCAATCCAAGGCTGTAGTACACCGTGGCCGAATAAAAATCCACATTGGCCTCCAGTTTTTTCTCTGTACGCATGATGTGGGCGATCCGCTCGCTCATCTGAATCCATTTCGGTTCCCCCAACTCAGCCGTCAACTTTTCCGCCATCCGCTTCAAATGCGGGGCCCGCGGATCAAGCACCTTGTAGACGCGATGCCCGATTCCCATAATCTTCTTTTTTTGACTCATCTGCTCCTTTACCCATGCATCCACTTTCTCCAAGGAACCAATCTGCTGAAGCATGTGAATCACCCCCTCATTTGCTCCTCCATGCAAAGGCCCCTTCAATGTTCCAATAGCTGTGCAAATTGCCGAATAAATATCGGTCAATGTCGAGGCACACACCCGTGCCGCAAAGGTGGAGGCATTCATCCCGTGATCCGCATGCAAAACAAACGCCATGTCCAGCGTGGCCACCGCCTCCGGTCCCGCCTCCTGACCATTCAAAAGATAAAGAAAGTGAGCGGCTTCCCCCAGATCCCTTCGAATCGGCGGAAGGGATTGCCCCCGACGCGCACGGTGAAAATAGGCTGCGATCACCCCGATCTTGGCCGTAAGGGAAATCTGCCGTTGCCGATTCAGGACAACCTGCTCAGCTCCAATTGCACCATAATCGTAAAGTCCCAACATCGAAACACAGGTTCGCAAAATATCCATTGGTCCCGCATCTTTAGGTGCTCGGAGAATGTAGTCCACCACCTCCGTCGGCAAATCCCGCTCTGTCGCCAGGGCTTTTTTGAGTTCCACCAATGCTTTTGGCTTGGGAAGCTCTCCTTCCCACAAAAGATAGGCTGTCTCCTCAAAACTTATTTTTCCCGCCAACTCATCAATATCGTATCCGCGATAAATCAGTTTCCCCTCCAACCCCAGCACATCGGACAACGCAGTTCCCGTGGCGACAATTCCCTCCAACCCTTTAGCCACAATCTTGGCAGGAGAAGGTGTTGTGCTCATCTTACTTTCCCAAGGCCTGGGCGACTTCTTTGCCGATCTCACCCAGATTCTTCGCCATACGAACCCCTGCTTTTTGCAAAGCCTCAATCTTGGCCTGAGCCGTGCCTTGCCCCCCTGAAATAATCGCGCCCGCGTGTCCCATTCGACGTCCCGGCGGTGCCGTTGCCCCAGCAATAAAGGAAACCACTGGCTTCTTTACCCGAGCCTGAATGTACTCAGCCGCTTCCTCCTCTTCGGATCCTCCAATCTCACCAATCATAACAATCGCCTTGGTGTCTGGATCCGCATGCAGATACTCCACCGCTTTTTGTAGGGTCAATCCGTGAATCGGATCTCCCCCGACTCCAATACAGGTGCTCTGACCTAAACCCTGACTTGTGATCTGCCACACCGCCTCATAGGTCAATGTTCCACTGCGCGAAACCACTCCCACGTTTCCAGGTCGATGAATGTATCCCGGCATAATTCCAATTTTGCAGGCTCCAGGAGTGATAATCCCAGGACAGTTTGGCCCAATTAAAACACAGGAGTACTCCTCCAAGGCATGACGTACCCGCATCATATCCATGACAGGAATTCCCTCTGTAATTGCTACGATCAGCTGAATTCCCGCATCCGCCGACTCTAAGATCGCATCTCCCGCAAATTCAGGCGGAACAAAAATCATCGAGGCGTTCGCCCGAGTCGCTGCCACCGCTTCCGAAACAGTGTCGAAAATGGGAACAGTGTTCTCAAACTTTTCCCCACCCCGTGCTGGTGTTACCCCTGCGACAACCTGGGTGCCGTACTCTTTGCACGCGGAAGCATGAAAGGATCCTGATTTACCGGTAATTCCTTGTACTAGGAGCCGCGTATTCGCATCTACGAGGACCGACATCTTATTTGCCCTTCTTTCCCGCGGCTGCTGCGACTGCTTTTTCTGCGCCTTCCATCAATCCCTCGGCAGGAATCAAAGGGAGGCCGGACTCTTTGAGTAATTTTCGCCCCTGCTCCACGTTGGTTCCTTGTAAACGCACGATAATCGGAACGCGGGGTGGATTACTCCGGCAAGCCGCAATCATCCCCTGCGCCAAAAGATCACACTTTAAGATCCCACCGAAAATATTGACGAAGATGGCCTGAACTGAAGTGTCAGCTTGCAAGAGCCGAAAAGCGGCCGTGATCATCGCCTCGGACGCCCCTCCGCCCACGTCTAGGAAGTTTGCCGGCTTTCCGCCCGCTGCTTGAATCAAATCCAACGTGGCCATGGCCAACCCTGCTCCATTTACCATGCACCCAATATTCCCTTCGAGCCCGATGTAATTTAAATGATGTTCCGCCGCCGCCAGATCCCTCGGATCTTCCTGCGATGGATCTTGTAAATCTTGGATCTCTTTGTGTCGGAACAGTGCATTGTCATCGAAATTGAGCTTCGCATCCAAAGCGACCACATCGCCCCCTTTGGTTACGGCCAGAGGGTTGATCTCCACCTGCGAACAATCCTTTTCAATGAAAAGCTTGTAAGCGGCATGGAGTAACCGGCAGGGAGCCCGCAATCCGGTGGATGGAAATCCCAGAAAAATACTCACCTTTCGCGCCTGATAAGGCTGAAGACCTAAACCAGGATGAATGACCTCACGGAGAATCGCCTCAGGGTTTTTCTCAGCCACCGCCTCAATCTCCATACCGCCTTGCTGACTCGCCACGATTACAGGACAACCCGAGGTCCGATCTAAAACAATCGCCAAATATAATTCGCGACTAATTTCGGTAGACTCTCCAACGAGCACCGCGTGAACAGGCTTACCCTCGGGACCGGTTTGATGCGTGATTAGAATGTTTCCAATCATCTGCTTCGCAACTTCCCTCACCTGATGTGGGGTCTTGACCAGATGAACTCCACTTTTATATCCATCCACAAAATGCCCTTTTCCACGTCCACCCGCATGAACCTGTGCCTTCACCACAAAACTATTACACGGAAGACTCCGGGCAATGGCTTCCGCGTCCTCAGGTGTTTTAGCTACGGCACCCCTAGGGATCGCTACCCCTGATGCTGAGAGCAGATCCCGCGCTTGATATTCATGAATATTCATAAAAAAGAAAAACTAATGGTAGGGAGAGTCGAGGAAAGTCACGTTTGAGTCAACCCACCAATCCCCATCCCTTACTCTTGTTTGGGCTCTTCCGAAGGCACCGAATCTGTTCCTGCCGCTTGCAAACCTACATCTTTGCTCTTGGAACCACTCCTCATGGTTAGGGGTTGAAGCTCTTTCGCTGAAAATCCAGTCAGATCCCGCTCTGTTTTACTTGCCTCACCCAACTCCTTGTTATCCTGCACAATGGTAGGTTGAATCATCACCACAAGCTCTTGGCGGTTTGTAGTATCTGCGGTCGATTTAAAAAGGTTTCCCATCAGAGGAATCGTCGACAAAAAAGGAACTCCAGCAACATTCTTAGTGTCTTGCTGGGTGACTAACCCACCCAAAAGAACAGTAGCGCGATCAGGCACAATCACTGTGGTGTTGAGCTCCTGAGTGTTGATGTCGGGGACCTGCACTCCACCACCAACAGACTGACTAGTCGGGGAAATGGTATCGTTCGTTTGCACAATTTGAAGGCTGATCTCCTTCGCACTGTTGATGAGCGGAACTACCTCAATCTTAAGAACTACATCCTGATACTGAATGTTAGATTGTTGCGAACCTGAGGTAGCGTTCGCACTTCCTCCTCCCCCCAATGTTGTCACCGTGCTCGTAGGTACAGCAATTTTAGTCCCATTGTAAATGGTAGCTTTTTTATTGTTTGCAGTGAACACAGCAGGACGCGATGCGATCCGGAAACGATCGGTAGTAGTTAACGCATTTATATAAAGATCAATAGAACCAAGAATGAAGGTGGCAATCTGCATCCCTGGCAAAGCACCAGTTGCCATTTGCGCAATTTGGCCAATCTGTTGGGCCTGCTGTGGTGTAATAGGTGTTTTGCCTGCTTGAAACTGTGATGTGGGGACACCATTTGTGGTGGTCCCATAAACAATGGTTCCGGGATCAATAAAGCGATTCCCGCCCATAGTGGACGCTGATCCTGTCCGATTCCCACCAATATACTTTTGCAATATATTTACAGCAAACTCATCTTGGTTGTTCAAAGTTAACTGCCCAATCACTGTTGCCAAATATACCTGCATCGGCTTTTTATCCAGCTTGGTGAGAATCGCTTTCACCTTGTCCTTTGCTTCAGGCTGCCCAATCACAAGAATTGAGTTCGCCCGATTGTCCGCAATCAACTTTGTTTTCCCCACAATCAACGATTCAGCCGCCTGCTCTTCACCCGGTTCGGAAAGTACATCCGCTTTTCTTCCACTAGAACTCGATGAGCTATTCGCCCCACCCGCCACCACCCCTCCTGCTCCAATTCCTCCAGAAACTTTTCCAGTCGATTGACTGCCCCCCGCCGTACTGTCGCCACCCTCATCCCCCTCCTCCTTCAACATATCCCCCAATATCTGAAGCATGTCCGTAGCCGCAACATAGTTCAACGGATGCTCGTAAGGATCCGTCAACTCGACTGCAATATCGAACTGCTGAATCAATGCCTGGATTGCCGTAAAATCAAATGGGCTCGCAATCACAAGAATTCGGTTGGTTCGAGTGTCCGCAATCAGCTGAATGTCACCCGCAAAACCACTTTTCCCTCCACTGATCGTTACTCCCGTCGCCCCACCTGCAGGTGCTTGCAACCCAGGAACGGGTGGCTGCGCCGCCTGACCGGTAGCCGCCTTTCCACTACCTCCACTCCCACCCTCCTGTCGCTTTTCGAGAATCGTGGTAATCAACTCGACGACCCTGTCCGCATTCGCTTGGGCCAAAGTAATAAACTCCGACTTCTTTTCAGGAGCGGGGATATCAATCAGATTTTTTACATCGATCAATCGGCGGATCAGGGTGGAGTTTTCCGTGATAACAACTTGGTTTGCTACAGGGACTGCAACCATGCTTCCGTACGGGTGAAGTACAATAAACTGATTAAAGATTTCCACCGCATCACTCGCCGCCAGATGAGTTAACGGCAAGACGTAAGATGCAACAACCTCACCTTCAGGCAACTCACTCTCGTTGGTAAACAAAAAGACCCCCTCACTCCTAGGATTCTTTCCACCCGCCGTATTGATCACCTTTACCGAGTTTTTATCTACCGCGATAAAAGCGTACCCGTTCAAAAGAAGCGTCGACTCGAGAAGGCGAATCGCTTCCGCTTTGCTCACAGGCTGATTGAGGGTCAGACTTAGATTTGCTCCTCCCGCTAATAAACTAGCATCTTTAATCAATGTGACCCCTTTCAGCTTCTCATAAATCATTAGAAAATCAGAAACCGGGTTATTCGGAAACTGAATCGTATCGGGAGATATCATTTCAGACGTTGCACCTTCAGTTGCCTTTACATCTCCCCCAAGGGTCAAATTTGCTGGGATCGGGGTCTGCGCCGCTACCTGCGCATGAACTGTTCCATTAAAAAACATAACGCCGCTGAAAAGTAATGCTTGGGACAGAGATTTCACTTCTTGCCACCTTGTGGAATTGGAATTACCCGACGACGAATGACGGGAGCAGGGACTGTACTAGGCTTGCCCCCAAGATTCACCTGACCTTGTCCAGACTGTTGCCCAGGCATACCAGGAACAGGAGGTTGACCCTGAGTCGCCACAGGGATTGGGGCTACAGGTACACCCCCCCCACCTGTAATCTCATACTTTAGCGTCGCCATCTCCGTTCCTTTCTTAATTTTTGCCTGCAACTTAGAGGGATCTCCCGAAGGATCTTTCTTCAAATCCAGTAAAACCATACCCTGCGCAGGGGGAGAGGGTTTTCGGCCAACCAAAATTCTGTCGGGCTTCGTTTTGTTGGCCACAACCACAAAATCCTCCCCATCCATCCGAACGTATCCCCCCAGAACGAGCTCTTTCGCAAAATCCGCCTCTGCTGTTGCAGAAGCCAACGTAAAAGGGGACTTCTTTCCCAGCGCCTCGAATCGAGATAGATCAAGGGGCTTGGGCAAACCTGAACTCGTGGTTGGCGCAACGGGTATCACAGGAGGCTGCTGAGTGGTTTCAGTCGTCATCTGTCCCCAGACTATCCCCTTCCCGACTAAAACGAGGATAACCCCCAACGCCAATGTGAAGAACTTGTTCACTCTTTGGAGGTCCTAAAGAATTGCCCGACCTCAGCCTCGCCCACCATCTTGGGAGGCTCGGGACTCAGCTTCAGATTGAGCAAAGTGAGCGCTACCCCACTCTCAGGTTGGTACAGTTGCCCCGCCCACTGGATAAATTGCCCTAAACTTCCCGTTAACCTCATTCGATTACTCACCACCGTGCAGGCCACTCCTGGACGTGGAGCTTGAAGCGTCTGCTCCTCTATCTTTAATCCCGCAGCCGTAGCCGCACTTTGAGATTTTTTCTGTAGTGCAGGGGCAGGATTCTCCGTGGGCACAGTTTTTAAGTTTTTCTCCAACCAGGCCGACTTCTCTTCCCACTCCGCTTTCTGTTCCATCCAACCTCTCGCCTCCTCAAGCTCATCCCTCTTTTGGACAACATCTCGACGATTGGCCTGATCCCAACTGAGTAAAAACTTAAGCCCTAAAAGATGAACTCCAGCCAAAACCGCAAAGGCAAGGAAAAGAGTCAGCTTTTTCTCATGGCGCGTTAACGTTCGCATCAGTTCCTCCTTCCTCTTCAACTTGTCTTCCTAAAGGAATTCCCTCCGCTTGAAACCGGGCGTTCCCATTCGGTAATAATGTGGGTTGCGGATGTTTCCACTGAAAGGCCGCCAGCATTGGCTCCTTCTTTAACCACTCAAAATACTTTTCTGTCTGCTCTAGATCTTTTCCCTCTCCCTGAAGAAGCAACCTCTTGGAATTATAATCAAATACAGTCAAACGCACGCCATCGATCTCCCCGGGATCTTTCTCAATCAACGGCCGCGAGACCTGCCACAATATTTCCAAAGCGTTCATCTTTGGATTGACCAAAGCCCCCGCCTCCCTCCAACTCATTGCTGCATCCCGAATCTTTGCAGACTCCACTCCAATGCCCGCTAGCTCTCTTTGAATCAGATGGCGCCGCACCAGCGGGACTGAAACATAAACCAAAGCTAAAGCCATAAGAGCTGCGTAGAGCGCTATCCCCATCCGAATGAATTTCTGCCGCTCGCCCTTCTGCGCCTTAGCCAACCTTCGCTCGGCCAAAACCATTGGCTCCAAATCCCAAGGAGCTGTAGGTAGACGAGGCGCTGCCCGCGATTCAGTTCTCACAGGACATGGCAGCTGCTTGAGAAAATCTTGCCCCCCTGAAGGAAGCTCACCCTCATCCCTCAATACGAACAAACTTAAGGGACCTAAAGTTCCCTCTGCATCCATCTGGGCCAGGAGAGAAGCAATCTCTGCCGATACCGCGCTTTGCAACTCCCTAGCCAAAAGCGGTTGGGTGTGAAGCCACTTTCCCCCCGAGTAAAAATCAACCACCCAACGCCCCAACTCCTTTCGCAAAACTCCCGAAGCTCCTCCCGCGGGAGCTGGTAATACCCTCCCAGCTATCTCATGCCTACCCGCCTCCTCAAGAAGCCACTCCTCCTCCAACGTTCCTGTCAGGACAGCCACCGCTTCCAGTTGGCGCGACCCAGGCTCCCCCTCTCCCACTGCAGGGACAGGCTCAGTTCGAATTGCTTCCATGGCCCACACCGCCGCATCGGGATTTGTGCCCAAAAGATTTTTCGACTCGAGTGCAATCTTCGCCAACTCCCTAGGTGCGATTCCCTCCTCAACAGGGATCCACAATGGAATCGAAAAGAAGGAACGCGAAGGAAGGCAAACTACGCAACCCACACCCCCCTCAACCTTTTTTGGGCTATCCATCGGCCCCACACACTGAGCACCATCCTCCGTCGTGCTCCACGCCTCCCACCCCTCCGGCCCTGGAAAAATAAATACAGGACCCGTAGCCGCCTTACCCTTGCCCTTCTTTACTTTCGCAACTTTCCCTTTCACGGTGCCGCCTCCTCAGACCAGCGAGCCCTAACCTGCGGGGGATTAGATTTACGGGAGATTAAAGCCACAACTTTTCTTGTAGCTTCCCCTACCGTACCCGTCGAGGTCACCCGCCAAAGATCATCCTCATCAGTCACGACACGATCCGCCCAAGCCGCCGAGTTTGGACCCAATAGAGCCTGGTTCACGATATCATCCTGCGTCCCAAGGACTCCATCCTGTCCTTTTCGCTCATTAACGAAGTTACTGGCACCGCCATTGGGCAAACCAAGAAATGCCTCGATTACGTCCTGATCTGCCGATCGAAGGGAAAGTTTTCCCAATCCAAAGACTGTAAATTTTTTAACAGGATCCACCGCCTTACTCCCCTCACGAGCCTCCTTCGCCATCTCAGCCCACCCGATTACCTTCTCCAGTTCATCTACCCTTTCGAAAACTCCGTTTCTCACATTACTTTCTGTCGCACTGTTGGAGCCTGTTGCAAACCCATCAGAATCCACCCAATCGAGCAACGCATCGATCAGAGAAGAGGAGGTCGTCAAGTTCACTTCCCAACCCGCAAAGAGATTTTGTAGCACCGCCCGTGCCACTCCCTTATCTCCCAAAAGTAGTGCGTTGATATTTAGTTTTCCAGCCTCCCCCGCCATATCTTGCGTATCGATCATAAACTTAACCGGCACCTTACCCCTCCCCGTTTTCCAGCCTTCGCTAATTCGACCACTCAACTGTTCAGACGCAATCTTCATATCTCCTGGATAAAGACCAGGATTGAGTGCCATCTGGATTCCCGACTCTGCCACAAGCGTCGCTCTGGCATTTTGCAGTGCTGCGATCTCCTGGTCCAACTGCCTCTGAAGCAAGGCCGCCAACCCAAGCATTGCTGTCGCAATCAGACTCACAGCCCAAAGGACAATGATGAGCGCTACGCCCGACGAGTAGTTAGATAAATGAACTCTTTTCATTGGATGGGTGGACTCGACGTTGGATTCGTACTGTTCGTGGTCGCCATCAAACTCCTCGTCACTGGGTCTATCGGAGCTTGCCCTGTTGGACTCATGCCCGTGGGAATCCAAAAGAGCGCCGTGTTGGTAAATGTCTTTTTTCCTGTCTGCCGTTCCAAAGTCAGCCTTAGAAAAGCTGGCTTCACGGGCTCATTCCAATCAGGTCGATTCATCTTTTCCTGATTTCTGGAATCCCCAGCCTCCCACTTGAGCCCCTTCACATCCTCCATAAGCCGGAACTCGTTGACCTCTGGCTTTTCCGCCTTGCCCGTGTTCGTCCGAGTTAATGACTCAACCAGCCACAACTCCCTGTCATCCCCTGTCTTGGCTTTTCTGAGCTCAAACCCCAAAACCCGCACCCCATCGTACTGCTCTGGAAAGATCGCTACAGGCGCGTTTGTGATCACCAGCTCGTAACCCTTGCGACCACCTCGATTTTCTAAGCTCAACTGCGAATTTACCGGCAAATCCAAACACAACTGCCGTACCAGCGCAAAAAGACCGCTCACCTCCCGACTCCTTAAACTCGCTTGGGCCGTTGCATTTGCCCCCATGACCGAAAACTGAACGAGTTGGAAAATCACCCCGAAGATCAGAATCAAAATAGTCATTCCTAGGGTCACCTCAATCAGGGTAAACCCCCTACTATCTATGCTTTGCCGTCTCATCGCTGTGGCCACATCAGGAAAGAGATGCTTTCCAGTTGGACTCCTTTTTTTGTAGTTGCCTGAATCTGCACCTCCCACCAACCCGCAATGAGTCTAGGCGCAGAGCCATTATTTGTTCCAGGCAACTCGATCGGGGGGTTGATTGGGTTCACTGCAGCACCCAAAAAAACCGTCCCATCATCTTCGATGGGCCGAAACTCCTTGCCCGTTGGTTGCAGATTGTTCGTTGTAGCCAGAATTTTTGCAGCACACGACTCAACCGCCTGCCTTCTCATCCCAGTTCGAAGCAACTCCACATTTATCCCGATCACCTCGTTCAGCGCCACCGCAAACCCCACAGCTGCAAAGGCAAAAACTGCCACCGCCAACATCACCTCGATTAATGTAAAAGATGGGGCCCCCCTTTTCACCGCTTCTCCCTTGCTTCCGTCACACTTTCCCCTGTCAAAGCACTGAAAGAAAACTGCTCCTCATTCTCCCCATGCTTCAAGAGAACTCGGATGGGCTCCACCAAACCGCCCCCGGTAAAAAGCCACTTGTAATCCTCTGGGGTTTTCCATCCGCTCTTTCCTTTCGACCGATCGAGTGGCGTAACAATCAGCATCTCAATTTCATTAGAAAAAGCACTCCCATCCACACCTCCACCACGAAGCACCACTCTCTGGGGACTGCCCGTTTTTAAAGCCTTTTCTCGAGCTTGCCCCGCTCTCTCCTCCAAGAGTTTTCTAGCCGACTCCAAATCCCGATCCCCCCCCGTCGAAGAAAGAAAAACCGCCGCCCCCCCCATAAACACCACACCAATTCCTACCGCTAACATGATCTCGAGAAGCGTGAATCCCTCCCTCCCACGCCCCTTTGGCCGCCGCATCATCCGGCCCTTCACCCCAACTTACTTCGAACTAATATCGTCGCCCTTGCCCCCATCGTCCTTGCGGTCAGGCCCCATGGAATAAACCTTAAAACCTTTCGCCGAAGAGGAATCGATCTTGTACTTGTAATCCTGACCCCACGGATCTTTCGGCAACTCCTCAAAACCTTTTCCTGTTCCGACCAAGGCTTGCAAACCGGCCGATTGAGATAAAGGTACACCCCCATTTTTCATCTCATACATTCTCACTTGGGTAATAATCGCTTGAAGATCCCCACGTGCCCTTTGCTCCTTCGCGAATTCCAAATTACCCGTCAGCATAAAGATAGCAGACCCCATCAATACGGTGATGATTCCCACCACCAACATAATCTCGATTAAGGTGAATCCAGCCCCATAAGCCAACCGATGATTTCTTAAATCTTTTGTATTCATTCTTGCCTCAATCCTACGACCCCACTGCCAGTTGACAATCCTGTCCGTAACTGCGGTTGTGCCCTTTTTTCAACAAGCCTCTCCCCCCCTCTCTCCAACACAGGAAGGGAAACCTGTGAAGTTACATGTTGTGGCTTCGAAACGGCAGGCGACTTAGCCAGCTCCTGACTCGCCTCACCAAAAACAACCTGAAGCCGCACATTCCTCACCGTCATTCCACCACCCACAACCGCCTGCCAATCCACCTGATTCTCCCCTTGTCGCAATAAACCCACGGGCACATACGCCAACACCGTTCGCCATCCCCCATAACGAAGACTTTGCCCAAGAGCTCCCTGACGAAAACCTGGGTCGTCCAAACCAGGAAGCTCCACCGCCACTCCCGCTAAAGCTTGCCCATTCACCCATAACCACGGCTCTTCCCCGGGTGCCAACCCCGCCACCTGTGCCTCCAATCTTCCATACGCAGGCGACCCCGCAATCGGTGCAATAAATCGAACGGGACTCTGCCCATCAATCTTAATCGGGCCCTCATCCAAAACTGCATCCATAACCCGACCTTTGTCCTCATCCATCGGCCGATGACGACCCCCTCCATGCATTTCGTCCCCAGGCAAAACTTTTCCCCCAGGGGTCAGATACAAACCCGACGGCGCTGCCCATCCTGCCGCCAAAACTAACGGCTCCACCCAAGACAACTCCACTCTTTCCACCACCGACTCCTCACCCGTTGATTCCACAATCAACTGACCCGCACCCCCTAAACTATTTCTCTCAATCAAAAGCGTCCTTTGATGAAGCGAGGCTGCTTTCTCAAACAAGTTGCCACACAACGTCACTGCACGCCCTGGCCCCTGCCAAATCACGCGTGCAAACCCATCCGCCGGTTCCCGAAAAACCACCGTAAAGGCTAACTTGGAATCTCCCCCAGGAGGGCGAATCTGAACCCTCCACGTGGCCATCTGCACACCCCGTTGCGTGCTGACTGGCCCCGCCCAACTTGGCAACGAATCCCCTGACCGCTTCACATCCCAAACCGCAGGGGGTACTGCGTGCCCCGGAGGCGCCTCTGCAGTCCCCAACGAACTCGCCCAAAGGAGAAAGAATAGCCACCCGATTCGGGACAGACGATTACTCCATTTCTTCACAAGCCCAACTTTGGCAGGAATCCCCCGATTTCCTCAGCCCACCTGCCCGCTTGCTAACCCCATCCGTCAACAACCCTCGAACCAGCCCGAATAAGTTATTAAAGGCTTTTTCGCATTCCCGACATCGCCCCAAAGATACTGGTGATGATCGAGTACACCACTACGCCCACTACCAATGCGATCACGACAATGATCACAGGCTGGATCAACGCGGTAATCCTCTGAATCTTGCGATCCATGTCCTTTTCAAAACGTGCACCCGCCTTATCCAGTGCCTTTGACAAATCCCCTGTCTGCTCTCCTACCGCCACCAAATCTAAAAACATATCCGAAAACCCCCCTACCTGACGCAAAGCCCGACTTAAGGAGTATCCCTCCGAAATCTGAACCGATGCCTTTTCTAAACGCAACCGATAGTAAGAGTTCGGCGTAGCTTGCGTCACCAACTGCATCGCTTGCAACAGGGTCACCCCATTCGTTAGCAGGTTGGCCAAGGTCTGGCTAAATTGAGCATAGAAAGCCGCCTCCAACACCGCTCCAGCTACCGGAATCTTCATCCGCGCCTGATCCCACCAGATCTTTCCTGAAGGCTTTTGAATCCACTGCCAGAAAACCAAACCGCCCAAGGCCAACCCTGCCGCCACAAGCCAACCGTAGTGCACCAAAAAGTAACTGGTTCCCAAGAGTAGCTTCGTAACAAGAGGCGTGGTTTCGGGAGATTTGCTAAATAAACTTTCCAATTGCGGAACCAAAACCACGACAAACAGCACCATCAACAAAATCCCCGCCCCACTCACAAACATCGGATAGATCAGCGCTTGAATGACTCGACCCTTCAGATCGCTCAACTTTTTCAGGTACAACACCTGCCGCTTTAAGATAGAACCCAACGCACCACTCACCTCTCCCGCCGCGACCAAGTTACAGTACAGATCCGAAAAACTTGCCGAAGCCGATTTCAGCGCACGCGAAAGGCTGGTTCCCTCTCGAACCTGATTCCGCAAACTCTGGGATACCGCTTTCAGTGCCGAGGCCTCCGACCTCTGCTCCATCATTTTTAGCGCCCCCTCCAACTGCAACCCTGCATCCAGTAAATCCCCTAACTCCTCCGTAAAGGAAATGATCTGCGCTTCGCTCATCGGTTGCTCCACGGCAAAACCTCCCGCTCCTTGCCCCCCCGCCGCCATCATCGCACCCTCTTCCTGCAATTTAAGAGGTCGCAAACGTAACTTATTGAGATGAGCCAGCGCTTCCTGACGGCTCTTCGCCTCTAACTTGCCCGCCGTCCTTCCCCCACCTGCCGCAAGCGCCTCGTAAGTGAAAGTGGGCACTTCAACTCTCCTTATTTTTCGAGGCGTCTACCACCGTTACACGCAACACCTCCTCAATCGTAGTCGTCCCCTCAGCCACCTTATCCCATCCATCATCTCGCAAATTTCGCATTCCTTGGGATTTGGCTGCTTCTTTCAAAGCCGCGTTTGTCGCCTTTGAAGTAATCATTTCCTGAAGAAGAGGCGTGACCAAACAGATTTCAAAGATCGCCCGCCTGCCCTGATAACCCGTTTGTCGGCACCGGTCGCATCCGACGGCACGATGCGCCGTCGCCGCCTTCTCCAACGGGATCCCGATATCCTTTAGATACTGCTCCGAATAGGTTGCAGGCTCACAGCACCAAGGACAAAGAACCCGAACCAACCTTTGGGCAATGAACGCACGAACCGAGGATCCCACCAAAAAGGGCTCGATCCCCATATCCACCAAACGCGTGATACCCCCAATCGCATCATTCGTGTGCAAAGTCGAAAAAACCAAATGCCCCGTCAATGCCGCTCGAATCGCAATCTCGGTCGTCTCCACATCCCGCATCTCTCCCACCATCACCACGTTTGGATCACCTCGCAAAATACTCCTTAACCCTGCCGCAAAGGTCAGATTGATCTCGGGCTTTACCGCGATTTGGACAACCCCAGGGATCTTGTTCTCCACTGGGTCCTCAATTGTCACGATTCGACGATCCTTCGTATTCAGGGACGCCAAGAAAGTGTACAACGTAGTCGATTTTCCCGACCCCGTCGGTCCCGTGATCAAAACAATACCATTCGGAAGAGCCAAAAGATTTCTTACGCTGGCCTCGTGAATCGGGCTTAAGCCCATTTGGGCAAAATCAAATCTCTGCTGCCCCAAAAGCCGGAGACTAATCGACTCCCCCGTCACAGACGGAATCGTCGCAATACGCACGTCAATCGGTCGTCCTTCAAACTCCAGATTAATTCGACCGTCCTGCGGAAGCCTCCTCTCCGCAATATCCAGATGCGCCATGATCTTGATTCGGGAAATAAGCGAGGCCTGAAAGAGTTTAATCCTTGGAGGGACCGGAATATTTCGCAACACACCGTCAATCCGATACCGCACCTGCAGATCATCCTCCAGAGGTTCAATATGAATATCTGTCGCGCGCTCCTGCAACGCCTCACGAATGATCTGATTCACAAACTTAATGACCGATGCCTCCGAATCGTTTTCGTCTAAAATGGTTGTCTCCTGCTCGAGATCATTCGCAGATGCAAACTCCCCCCCTGCCTCAAGAATTTCATCGAACGTCTCAGCTCCGACTCCGTACCCGCCCCTGAGCCCATCTAAAACAGCTCTGCGTGGAGCCAATATCCACTGGGTGTCTCCTCCCCAAAATCCCGCCAGTGCCTGCCGAGCCAAATGATCAAAAGGATCAAAACATAACACGGGCAGTGCCTCCCCATCCGCAACGGTGACAGGCAAAAGGCGATGCCGTAACGCAATCCTCGCAGGAAACTTCTCCCGTAAAGGCGCAGGGATAGGCGGAATTTCCCCTTCCCAAACAGGTAATCCAAGTGACTCCCCCAGTTTGTGAGCAAAAACTTTCTCATCCACTTGTCCAGTCTCCAGCAGAGCATTCACCATCGATCTCTGCTCCACCGACGCGTCCACCACCGCTTTTTCACAAACAGGTAAATCCTTTGCCCCCGACTGCTGAGCCAACTGGAGCAAGGATTGGGCTAAACTCATACCGTAAGAACCTTTGCCAGTCCCTCCGGATTGAGACCCGCCAACTCCTTAGTGACAAACTGCCCATCCTCCCGAATCAGTTTTCCGTCAAAAAAGATACGACCTCCGCCATGCGCCCGATCCTGAAGATTCACCAGATCCCAATGAATTTGGGACCGATTTCCATTGTCTGCCTCCTCGTATGCTTGCCCTGGGGTAAAATGAAACGACCCCGCAATCTTTTCATCAAAGAGAATATCCCGTATCGGATCGCGAATGTAAGGATTCAATCCCAAGGAGAATTCCCCCACATACCTCGCCCCTTCGTCACTTGAAAAGATTTCCTCTAAATCGCGACTCCGTTCCGCTGCGGTTGCCTGAACGATCTTGCCCTTCGCAAACCGCAAACAAACTCGATCAAATGGCATGCCGCGATAGACCGCAGGCGCATTAAAGGTTACCTGCCCCTCAACACTATCTTTCACAGGTGCGGTAAACACCTCCCCATCCGGAATATTTCTCTCACCCACACACGGAATCACGCCGATCTTACGAATCGAAAAACGCAAATCCGTCCCTGGTCCAAGAATCTGAACCCGATCGGTTCTTTTCATCAAGGAAACCAGTGGCTTTACCGCGTGCGACATCTTCCGGTAATCCAAATTACAAACCTTAAAATAAAGATCCGTGAATGCTTCCGTGCTCATCCCCGCCGCCTGTGCCATCGCAGGGGTCGGCCAACGTAACACAACCCAGCGGGTATGATTAATGCGATAATCAGAAATAGGCCGCAGAATCTTTCCGGCCAATTTCTGCTTCTCAGCTGGAATATCGCTCGATTCAAAGCTGTTTTGTGAGCCCCGCAGAGCAATAAACGCCTGCATCGTTTTCATCCATGCTAACTCATGCTTTCCAGAAAGCTTCAAACCCGCCTCTGTCATCCCCCGACCGATCTCCCTGGAGATTCGACCCGTGGAGATGCGGACATACGGTTCTGCACCACGGGCTCGAACTGCCCGAATCAGCTCCACCACAAAATCTTCAGGAATCTCCGACGCCTCAATCCAAACCCGATCCCCACGGCGAAGGGCCGTCGAATATCCAGTCAAAAGCTGGGTTAACCTGCCGTAACGAGGATCGCTCATCGGGATCTTTCCCCCAGGCAGAAGAGGGAGTAGGCTACGGGTTGATGAATAGTCATAACCATAAGTTTCAACCAGTTACCCTTTTTGGCAAGCTGGTCGGCGTACTTCTTATCTTTTCCTGTGGCCTAACTTGGGCCGAACCCACCCCTGCAACTCTGTCGGGTAGTGCCACAATCCAACTGAAAAATAGTGATTCTCCTCAAAATCTAGGCGGAATGGATATCGTGCTAGCCCCCCCCTCCCTGATCCCAGAGATTCGCCGCCTGCGAATGGAGACATGGAAAACAGAGGGCTTAGCCATTCAGCGAAAACCGGACGGCGAAGAGCAGCCTGTCGGCATCAAAATCGATTTTGCCGACGGATACAAGAATCTGGACCTCAAAGCTCTTAGCCAGGCCGCCGCAAACGTGGCCACGGCTCGTACCCGTGCCTCAACAAATGGGACATTTACCTTCTCCTCCCTTCCCCCGGGACCTCACGCTCTATACGCCCAGTATAAAAGCCGATATGCCGTCGCCTACTGGCTTCTTGAAGTCAATCTGGTCGCTGGAAAAACAAATCAGCTTAACCTTTCACAAACAAACGCTGCCGAAATCTTCAACCGCTTCGAAAAGAAAAATACCTCGACCCCATCCCGCTAGTCTCATCCACTCGTCGCCTGCCAAAGGCGCCAATACGCCCCTTTTCGTGCCAGTAACTCCTCCCCCTTACCCTCCTCGACCAACCTTCCTTTTTCCAACACTAAAATTCGATCCGCTCGATGCGCCGCATGCAAACGATGGGTGACGAGTAGAGTTGTCGGACGACTCATCAACTTGCCCAGTACATCCAGCAACTCCCTCTCGGTTGTCGCGTCTAGTGCACTCGTAGGCTCGTCGAGGAGAAGAATGGGCGCATCCCGCAAAAAAGCCCTCGCGATTCCGATCCTCTGTCTCTGCCCCCCACTCATCATCACCCCTCGCTCCCCCACAGGCGTCTCATAACCCTTGGGTAGTCCCATGATAAATTCATCCGCTTGCGCCTCCTTGGCAGCTCTTTCAATTTCCCGCGGAGATGCTCCAAGTCGACCATACGCAATATTTTCGCGCACAGTTCCATTCAATAAAACCGTCTCCTGCAACACCAGTCCTTGATGTGACCTCAACTCCTTTTTGGATACATTCCGCAAATCGATCCCGTGAATCTGAATCGTGCCTTTCGATGGATCGTAAAATCTGGGCAAAAGCGAAAGGAGAGTCGTCTTTCCGGCACCTGTGCCCCCCACCACCGCAACAGATTCGCCAGGCTCGATTCGAAAGCTTAAGTCCCGCAAAACCTCGTCTCCTCTCGCATACTGAAAGTCCACGTGTTGAAACTCAATCGCACCCGCACCCGTTGGCAATCGGACGGGCACCTTTGGATCAGGCAAATCATCCGGCGTATCCAACACCTCAAACACTCTTTGAGCTGCCGCGGCCGCCCCCTCCATCGACCAAGCCGTGTAACTCAACTGCTCTAAAGGCGAATACAACATTCCCAGGTAAGCTAAAAAAACCAGCATATCTCCTAACGTCATTCGTCCCGCCATTACTTCACCCGCACCGGCCCACAAAAGTGCTGCGGATCCCAACGCCAAAAAAGTTCCCACAACCAAAGTGCTTGCAACATTCGTCATCGAAAGCCGCAGATTGGCCTCCAAGGCCTGCCGACACTCCCTCCGGAAAAGATCCACCTCGTGCGATTCTCTGCCAAATGCATGCACCACGCGAATGCTGGAAAGCCCCTCACTCGCCCTCGCCAGCACGTCGCTTTCCTGAGCCTGGAGCGCCGCCGTCTCCTTACGAATCCGACCTGCGTACTGCACGATCGCCAGCATGAGAAATGGAATCACAGCAAGAGAAAGAAGTGCGAGAAGCGGACTCATCCTCCACATGATAAAAAAAGTTCCAAACAGAGTCAGAAGCGAACCCAAAATGGTTGCAAAACCCCGATTGAAATACGTCTGAACCGCCTGAGCGTCGTAGGCGACTCGAAAACTTGAGTCAGAACTTCTGCGCGAATCATGAAACCGTAGTGGAAGAGATTGGAGATACGCATAGAGTTCTGTTCGAACACGCAAAAGAGCCTGCAGTCCCACTTCAATCAATGTGTAAGTCTGGGCCAGATTGACCGCTCCCCATAGAAGGTGAATGAGGACCAGTACCCCGCAAGTAACGGCCAAAGCAGTCGGAAAGGCCCAGAAACCCCCTCCCCATGGGAATTGAATTCCTCCCTGTGGGGACGTCAAAATGGAATCAACGACAAACTTAAGTGGCCACGGCTTGAGTAGATTGAATATTGTCGCTGTAACCAAAAGGCCTAAAGCAAGGGTGATTCTGCCCGCGAAAGGCCGGTAGTAGCGAAGAATTCTTAGGGTCAGATTCATTGAGCCTGTCCCTGGCCTGTAAGCGGTAAAAGTTGTGCTCGCCTCGCAGCCACACGAACTAAATCTCCCACCCTGCGTCTCAGCTGCCAACCCGTCCAAAGCCAACCACAAACCGCCAAACCTAAAAGGGACAGAAACGCAGGCAAAGCCGTGCGGAAAGATAAACCTACTAGTACATCCGCAGTCACCGCTGTGAGAGCAAAAAGAACACTAAAAGTGCTGGGAACAATGCCTTGATGAACCCGCGTCAATCGACGCCCATGCGGATAGATCTCCGTCAAGGTACGCAAACGAACATGCCACCAACGATTCGCAAAGATCTGAATATCCCACGCGTTCCAACCTGTATCCTGTGCATATCGCCAACCTTCTTCCTCGAGGATTTTTTCGACCTCCTCCAAAAGTGAAATTCTTTCTCTTCCCTGCTCACTCCAAAAAGCCAACTCCCGTGTTCTCCAAAGGGGCAGACTCGGGCCTGCATCTCTCTCGGGGGTCTGAACAACAGATTCGGGTGTCCGTTTCCCCCGTAGCCAGGTGAAGTATCGCGCCCAGTCCCGCACCAGAGGCTGGACCAGCGCGAGATAAAATACCGTCAGTCGGGCCAATACCGTGTCATGACGCGTTTCCACTCGCGCCAGAACCATAAAGGAAAGAGCTGGAATGAGTGTCGCAGCCAACATGAGCAAAGGAAGAATGCGAAGCGGCTCAATCTGAATCGAAACCAGAAATATAAAAAGGGTCAGCGCATTCCACTCCAACCCACCCACCAACTGTGCCCAAGGGTTCGCAGGCTTGGGATAAAGACACTGGAAAAACCCAGTCCCAAAGACGCCATGATAGATGATCGGGCGATGAAAAACCCTCTCGAACCTGGGCAAGCCGTAAATGATGCCTTTCCATCGGGCCGAACCTTGGGGATCAAAGTACTGCATATGTTTAAATCGTAACATTGCCTCCGCCTCACCATACCCCTTCTGCTGCTTGATATAGGCCTGCATCGTAAAGCGGCGGTGATGCCAAACGAGTGCACTGGGACTAAATCCGATTCGATGGCCCCTTTGAAGCAATCTCCAACAGAGATCTACGTCGTCTCCCGCCGTCCGAAACTCTCCATCAAATCCCCCCACCTCCTCCAACGCCGTTCGCCAGAACGCCATGTTGCAACCAGGAATATGTTCGGCCTCCGTATCGGTTAGCAAAACATGCGTGGGCGCCCCAGGACACGCCGCGACGGCGGCTGCAATCGAGTTTTTTGCGGGAGGATGCAAGTTGGGTCCCCCTACCGCTGCAAAAGTTCCCTCCAAAAGTGTTGAAACCAAGAAATAGAGCCAATCCGAATCAGGCATACAATCCGAGTCGGTGTAGGCAAGAATTTCCCCTGAGGCTGCCTGCATTCCCACATTTCTTGCCACAGATAACCCCCGATTCGGTTGGAGAATATTTTTTACAAGAGGAAATTCTGCCACGATCGACTGGGTGTTATCCTTAGATCCGTCATCTACGACAATCACCTCGAAGTTCGGATACTCCACTTTCTGAAGAGCTTCCAGACACCCCCGAAGAGTTGCACCCCCGTTATAACTACAAACAATCACCGAAACTTTCGGAGTTCGGGATAGCGGAAACTTTTGAACTAATGTATCGCCTGAACTCAAAGTCTGATTCGAAAGAGTTCGGTACGCCAACTTAGGCTCTCGATCCCTGCGCACTAATCCAAAAGCCCAATCTTCCACATCGATTCCATCCGTGAACCACTCGTCCGTCCAAGAAAACAGGATCGTCCCCGCTAATCCACCGCGAAACACCTCATCCCAGTGCAAATTCAGCAATGCGGATTGCTCCTCCTCACTATGGCGAATGGTATCCATTCCGAACTCCCCCAAAACCAACGGACGGTCCTCCGCTAAATTCTGCAGCCGGGATAAATAGGCACGTAAATCTGGACCTCGATGCAAATACACATTGTAGGATAGAAAGTCGGTCTCCTTGGGAATCAGATACTCCGTAGGCGGAAAGTTTGCGTATGCCGCCAATGCCTCAGAGTCCTCGTCTTTCACCAATCTCACTAACGAATCCAAAAATCCTTCCACTCTCTGTGGCCCGTACCAACGCACCAGATCTGGCGGAATCTCATTATCAACGTAGTACCCCAACAAAGCAGGATGACCTGCCCCACCTTTTGCTGCTCTTCGGACCGAAGCCCGGATTTCTCTTCGAACGGCGCCATCATCCAGAAAAAGGACTCTCCTTTGCCACGGCACGGTCACCATCACCCTCAGACCATGCTCTGCAGCCAGATCTAAAAACCATCTTCCGGGAGGATGGTAGATTCTGATCATGTTAAATCCTGCGGCGCCAATCAGGCGGAAATCTCTTTTTACCTTTTCAGGATGCCCCAGATGCTCTTCCCCCTCACGAAACGGCCCGTACGTGACCCCTTGGATAAAGAATTTCTCCTCACCCGAAAACAGAAACTTGCCCCGAACTTGAATTCTAGACCCACGCAACCCCTTCGGCCGATTCCGCACCTCCGACTCCGTGGGTGCCGGCCATACAGGAAACAGGGGGACAGGGGCGGAGCTCAATCCCGGATCTGGCCCTGACCAGCCACCACATATTTATAGGAGGTCAACTCCTCAAGACCCATGGGGCCCCGGGCGTGAATTTTATCCGTGCTAATTCCAATTTCGGCACCAAATCCGAACTCCGCTCCATCGGTGAACCGTGTAGAGGCATTCCAATACACAGCTGCAGAATCTACTTTTCGCATAAACTCCTCTGCAACCTTGCGGTCTTCCGTCACAATCGTATCAGAGTGATGGCTTCCGTACTCTTCAATGTGTTCCAAGGCCCCCTTCAACCCATCCACCACACGAATCGCCATTGTGAGATCCAGATACTCCGTTTTCCAAGATTTCGGTGCTTCCAAAGCTTGCCCAGAGATCCCAGCCGCTTCCGAATCGCCAAAAAGCTTCACCCCCTTTGCCTGCAAGGCCTTCACGATACGCGGGAGAACTTTTTCAGCTTCGTCCCGATCCACTAGAAGAGTTTCGGCCGCATTACACGTAGAGGGTCTCTGGCATTTTGAATTTACCGTAATCGATTCCGCCATAATCGGGTCCGCATCCCGATGAACAAATACATGACAAATTCCATCCGCGTGCTTGATGACAGGCACTCGAGCATTCTCAACCACTGCAGCAATCAGACCGGATCCACCTCGCGGAATGAGTAGATCAATCACTCCCTCCAGCCCACACATCTCCGCAACCCCCTCCCGCCCCTCATCCTCCACAAGAGTAACAACCTCAAGCGGCAAACCCTTTTTCTTGGCGGCTTGTCCTAACACATCGGCCAAAGCCCGGTTACTTCTTTTTGCTTCTCGTCCTCCACGCAAAAGAGTCGCGTTGCCCGCCTTTAAACAAAGCACCGCACTATCCACCGTCACATTGGGACGTGACTCATAAATAATTCCAATTAACCCAATCGGGACACGAACTTTGAAAATCTCCAGCTTGTTCGGACGATTCCACTTTTTGATCACCTCACCCACCGGATCAGGAAGCTCGGCTACATGCCGGACTCCTTCCACCATCTCTCGAAACCGCTTCTCCGTCAGCTCAAGCCTATCGAGCAGCGCACCCGAAGTTCCAGCCACCCTAGCCGCTGCCACGTCCTCCTGATTCGCCTTGCGGATGACTTCTTCTTGGGCATCCAACTCGTCCGCCATCCCCACCAGCAAGCTGTTCTTCTCTTTTGTTCCAAGCTGAGCCAAAACCCGAGATGCCCTTTTTGCCCGTTGCGCTAACTCTCGCACCCCACTCATCGGCCGACCCACGTCCCTGGCGGAGTTCGATCCACACTCTTTCGCAAAACTTTCTCCTTCCTTCCATCAGTAATGACAACGTCGATTCCCCGACTCATCGCCAACCGAGCCGCCTCTAGCTTGGACACCATTCCACCCACCGAACCCGCACTCCCGGCCCCACCTGCGCAGGCCAGAACTTTTGAATCGATTTTTTTCACACGGCGGATCAAGGAACCCGTTCCATCCGGTTGACTCATCAATCCAGGAGCATCCGTGAGAATCACAAGACGATCCGCTCGCGCCAAGATCGCCACATGAGCGGACAACTTGTCGTTATCCCCGAATGCATTCAACAGAGCGATCTCCTCAAAGGAGAGCGCATCATTCTCATTAAAGATCGGGAGGGTGTTCTTGAGCTTCATCAACGTATGCAATGTGGCACGCGTATTTTCGTAAATCTTACGGCTGTCTAGATCCCACGAAGTTAAAAGAATCTGCGCCACTAAAATTCGGTGCGGAGCCAGCGCTGTTCCGTACGCCTTCATCAAGAGAGGTTGTCCAATCGTGGCACACGCTTGCATCTCCGGTCGTGAAGTCGGCCTCTTCCGCCACCCTAACGCCTGCATGCCCGCACGAATCGCCCCAGAACTCACCAGCAAAACCTCGTGCCCGGCACGACGTAAGGAAGCAATCTCCTTTGCCCACTGCCGAATCCTTGTTTCCGCAAGTCCCCCCGCCTTTGCGGCCAAGAGGCTACTTCCAATTTTAATCACAAGCCTCATCGAAGTTCTCCTTAGGACTTTTGCCTGAACCAAAATTTTCGAGCTTCTTGAATCAAGCGAAGGACAGTAAGCGATTTTCCGACCCAACCCAACGGAGCCACAGAAGCTTTTTTTCCGCCAAGGAAAAGTGAGGCCAAGCCCAGCACCGGGCCACCCCACTGCCGGCTGATCCGCCAAACGTTCTCACCTTCGTCTAACCAAACTCCCAGCGAGGAGGCGTCGCTACATGCCTTTTGAAAATCAAGCGTGGCTCTCCGCGAAGAGGCCTGGCACGCCTGGCGGATCTCCCGCGCCCGCGTCAGCGCCGCGAGCTCAACCATTCCCGGTCCCTCTGGAATTCCGCCACCGTATCAGCAAAAGGCATCCCCTCACCCAAAACCCTTTTTCGCATTCTCAAAAAAGCTCCCAAGGCACCAAACCCGTACAGCAAAGCCAAACCTACAAGAGCTAAAACTCGAGCCTGAGGATCAGGCCAAACGGACAGAACTACAGCCAACGATGCCACCAACAGAGCCAAAATTCCCAATCCCAACGCCACCGCCAACCAAAGAATCGCCTCTACGGCCCGCCACTTTTCCTCCTGCAGTTCCGTGGCCAAAAGACGTAACCGCTCCTCCACCATCTTGATGGAGGTCAAAGCTAGATCGCGAATAGCGGAAATCATGGAATTTTAGCGGCGGT
>Ga0214923_10000392_pt1 | contig 67603 bp, 58 predicted proteins | sample LL1510_MetaG_FD_177993 | JGI IMG/M metagenome (GOLD analysis project Ga0214923, IMG submission 177993) | Freshwater microbial communities from Lake Lanier, Atlanta, Georgia, United States - LL-1510 | ecosystem: Environmental > Aquatic > Freshwater > Lake | place: USA: Georgia | collected...
AAAACCAGTAAATCCTGTTGCACCTATATAACCATTTAAATTTTTAAAACCAGTAAATCCAGTTATTCCAATATTACCAATATAACCAGTATTTCCAGTTGTTCCAGTTAGTCCTTGAATACCTGTAAAACCTGTTCTACCCGTAGAACCTATATTTCCTGAGAAACCTTGTATTCCTGTTGCCCCCGTATATCCTGTAGCTCCTGTTAATCCAATATTACCTGTATAACCGGTTAATCCTGTTGGACCTGTTGCACTTAAACCTATTATTCCTGTTATACCAATAAATCCAGGGGACCCAGTGGGACCTGTTATTCCAACTCCGGATGGTCCATTTAAACCTGTTGAACCTATTAAACCAGTATATCCAGCTGCACCTGTAAATCCTACAAATCCTGTTGAACCAGGCAACCCATAAAAACCTGTTGCACCAAATAAACCTATTATTCCTGTTGCTCCAGTAAATCCTATTGAACCAGTTAAACCTGTTGGACCTATTGCTCCTGTAAAACCTGTTGCTCCCATTGAACCTGTTACTCCCGTTGAACCTGTAAACCCTATTAATCCAGTTTCTCCTGTTATACCTGTTAAACCAATTGAACCGATTGTACCCGTTGGACCTATTACACCAGAATTTCCTGTTGGACCTGTATATCCCATTGAACCTGTTGCACCTGTAAAACCTGTAAATCCTATTATTCCTGTAAAACCTATTGAACCAGTTGAACCTGTTGTCCCAGTTAATCCTACTACACCAGTTAATCCAGTTGCCCCAGTTTGACCAGTTGACCCAATTATTCCTGTAAATCCTGTTGCCCCCGTAAATCCTTGTGGTCCTGTTAACCCTGTATTTCCTATAAATCCTGTAAATCCTATCATTCCTGTATTCCCTATTTTTCCAGTAAAACCTGTAGAACCTGTTATACCCGTAGAACCGGTTACTCCTGTTGGACCTTTAAAACCAGTAAATCCTGTTAATCCAGTTGAACCTGTAGCACCTTGTGAACCTGTCATACCTGTATTTCCTATTTTTCCAGTAAACCCTACTAAACCTGTTGCCCCCGTTAAACCTTGTGAACCTGTTGCTCCAGTTGAACCTTTTAATCCTGTTAACCCTGTATATCCTATTAAACCAATTAAACCAGTTGCCCCAGTTAAACCAGTTGCTCCTGTTAAACCAGTTGCCCCTGTTGCCCCAGTTAATCCTATTGCCCCAGTTAATCCTGTTGTCCCAGTTAATCCTACTACACCAGTTAATCCAGTTGCCCCAGTTTGACCAGTTGACCCAATTATTCCTGTAAATCCTGTTGCCCCCGTAAATCCTTGTGGTCCTGTTAACCCTGTATTTCCTATAAATCCTGTAAATCCTATTGGACCTGTTATACCTATTGTTCCTGTTATCCCTGTTGGACCTATTATACCAAGATTTCCTGTTGCTCCTGTATATCCTGTTACACCTGTGATTCCTGTTGCTCCGGTAAATCCGTGTGGACCTGTTACACCTGTGATTCCTGTATATCCTGTAAATCCTGTTAAACTTATTAATCCTGTTGGACCTGTTAATCCTATTGCACCTAAGGCACCTAAATATCCTGTTAAACCTGTAAATCCTTTTGGACCTATTACTCCTGTTGGACCTATTAATCCAGTTGGACCTATTAATCCAATTGAACCTGTAACACCTATATATCCTGTAGAACCTATTAATCCTATTATACCTGTAGCACCTATTGAACCTGTTATACCATAAATACCTATTGAACCTGTTGCACCCGTTATGCCAAAAAAACCGGTTAATCCTACCATACCACTTATTCCTATACCAGTTACGCCTTTTATTCCTGTAAAACCTGTAAATCCTATTGAACCTATTGCACCTATCATTCCAACTGCTCCTGTAAATCCGAATGTTCCAATTGGACCTGTTATTCCAGTTAATCCTTGAGGCCCTGTATTACCTATAATACCTGTATATCCTGTTTGATTTGGACCTATTGGACCAATTAATCCAGTTGTTCCAATTGGACCAGTTGAACCAATTAATCCTTGAACACCTGTATTACCTTTAACACCTGTTATACCTATTAAACCAATAAAACCAGTTGAACCCGTTAAACCTGTTGCCCCTGTAGCACCTATTGTTCCTGTTTCTCCGGTTACTCCTGTTGCTCCTATTAAACCTGTGGGTCCTGTTGCTCCTGTTGGACCTGTTACTCCTGTTGGTCCAGTTGTTCCTGTTGCACCTATTGGACCAATAAAACCTGTTATCCCTTTAAAACCGGTTGGACCTACTACACCAGTTATTCCTGTTATCCCTATTACTCCTTTTGGACCAATAAAACCAGTTGCACCAATTATTCCCGTTAAACCTGTTATACCATTTATTCCTGTAAAACCAGTTATACCAATTAATCCTGTAAAACCAATAATACCTGTTGCACCTTTTGGACCCATTAATCCTGTTGCTCCTGTTGAACCTATAAAACCTGTAAATCCTCTTGCACCAATAAACCCAGTTATTCCATTTGAACCAGTTTGACCTGTAACACCTGTTGCTCCTGTCAAACCTGTTGGACCCATTAAACCTGTTGCCCCTGTAGCACCTATTGTTCCTGTTTTTCCGGTTACTCCTGTTGCTCCTATTAAACCTGTGGGTCCTGTTGCTCCTGTTGGACCTGTTACTCCTGTTGGTCCAGTTGCTCCTGTTGCACCTATTGAACCTGTATTACCCATTGAACCTGTAGTTCCTATTGTTCCTGTTGCACCTGTGAATCCTGTTGCACCTATTGTTCCTGTTGCACCTATATTCCCTGTTATACCAGGTGAACCTATATATCCAATATATCCACTTGCCCCCGTGTAACCTGTATTTCCTATTAAACCTATTGTTCCTGTTGCACCTGTTAAACCTGTCGCACCTATAAAACCAGTTATACCAGTAAATCCAGTTGCTCCTGTAATACCAGTATTTCCTATTATTCCTGTTGCTCCTGTTGCTCCTATGGAGCCTGTTGCTCCGGTTTTTCCAGTTACACCTATTAACCCGGTTGGTCCAATATATCCAGTTACTCCAGTTGAACCTGTTGGTCCAGTTGCTCCTGTTGAACCTGTAAATCCTGTGGGTCCTGTTGCTCCTGTTGCACCTATAAAACCAGTTATACCTGTAAATCCTGTTGAACCTGTTAAACCTGTCAACCCTTTATAACCTTTTTTTCCTGTAGCACCTATTACACCCATTGCACCTATAAACCCTGTTACACCTGTATAACCCTGTAATCCTATAAATCCAGTTGCTCCTGTTGTTCCAGTAAATCCTGTTGTGCCTGTTGCTCCAGTTAACCCAGTTGAACCTGTTGGACCTATTAACCCTGTTGGACCCGTGCATCCAATATTTCCTATATTTCCTGTTGAGCCAGTTAAACCAATTGAACCCGTTGGTCCTGTTAATCCTATTGAACCTGTTAATCCTGTGAAACCAGTAGCACCAGTTAATCCTGTAGATCCAGTAGCACCAATTATTCCTGTATTTCCAGTTACACCTGTTAAACCAGTTATTCCTCTTGAACCAATAAATCCTGTTGATCCTGTTAAACCAGTTATTCCTTTAGAACCTGTAAATCCCATTTCACTATGAAATCCAGTATGTCCAGTTGGACCAATTGGACCAATTATACCTGTTATACCAGTATAACCTATATAACCAATACCCATTGGGCCAGTTTCACCTGTATTACCTAATACTCCTGTAAATCCTACACCAGCTATATTAACTGGACCCATTTCACCAGTAGAACCAGTTGGTCCTGTATATCCAATATTACTTGGCGTTGGACATGGTATAAAACAATCACACGGATCTATTTCGTATTCTTCTTCATCACAAGATATAATACATTTATTATTTTGATAAGGTATTCCATTTATAAAATGGACGTTTAAATTATTTACTGTTATATTTTCACTTATTATATTTTTATTATTCATTTGTTACTAAAATTAATTTATATTTAAATATATTAATTTTAATTAGTTTTCTACTAAAATTTATTTATTAACTATTATGTTAATCTGGGATTGGAAATGGCCTCTGACCTCTCTCTATAATTAAAGGCTCGGGTATATATGTCTTACCTTTTTGATATATATTTGTGGTATCTAATTTTTTTAATTCTGGTATTAATGGCGAGGACGGATTTACTAAATTTGTTGCATTTATACCAAATAAAAAAGACTCTATATCTGAATAATTATTAGATAATTGACACCAAGAAATTTGTCCTGGTAATAAACCATTTCCTGGTAATTTTGTATCATAAGCAATTCCATATTGTGAATTTGGATATAATTTATATATCTCTGAATTCTTATATTCTCTTTGTTCTAAACTATAATCTCCTAAAGTATTTTTATTACGCGTAGATGCCATTTATATATAATATTTTAATTAATTTCTAATTCTTTTTTTAATTTATTTATATTTTCTTCTTTTATATTTCCTGTATTTAAATACTCTGATACACATACATGTGTTAAATACATGTATTGATAAGAATATAATACTATTAACCCAGTTTTTTCATTTTTAGAATTATTTTCAATTGTTATAAAATCTACTACTTTATTTGAAGCACTTATCATACATTCTTTTAACTCTTGATTATCTTTCAATTTATCATATAATTCATTTATAATGTTTATTATATTATTGTCTAATTCTTCTATATCAAAAATATCTAAAAATTCTTGCCTATAAATTACATTTCTTACAAACTCTTTTTCTTTTTCTGATAATTCATCTGTTTCTAAAAATAATATTGAATCATCATGATATGTTGTTAATATTTTTGTATTATACATTTTATTAAAATAATTTATTATTTTTAAATTGTTTTAACATAATTCTTACTTTATACATATTGATATGTTGAATGTTTATTAAAATAATCTGTATCTCTGGTTAATTCTCTTGATGGTATACCACCACGCATCCATCCTTGAGATGCATCACTTTCAATCTTTCTTGAACAATCTTTCATATTCTCTTCTACTGCAGGTAATAATGGTGTTTGATGATATTTTATATAACTTCTCTCACTTAAATTATTAACACTCTTTTTATTTACTACATTATCACCTTGTTTTATTTGTAATTCTATTACAGGATTTACTGAGCCTCTTCCTAAATAAGGTACTGTAGCAAAAGGACGATGAAATAAATCTATTCGACATTTTGGATGTGTTTGAATTGTACCTATCTGTAAATTTGAGCTGTCATTTATATTACACCCACCTGCACCTGAATTATATCCACCAGAATACATTATTCCTGGTTGCATAGTTGCAAGTTCTATTGGAGATTTCATACTACAATCCCACGCAAAAAAATTTTGTGTACTGTAATTACATGCTGCTACGTTTTGAATATCGGTTTGAGATTTATTACAATTATCCAACCCTATTCTTGACATTTTATTAAAAGCATATCCATAAATGTCTGCCATTTTATATATTAAATATAATATTTTATTCTTAATATTCCTATAAATATACTTATAATATTTTACTAAACTATATAAAAATTATTTTATATTCATTATGTAAATGGATAATAAACTCATTCAAGATTTAACTAAAGAAAATAATTTATTGAGAGAAGAAAATAACCTGTTAAAGGAACAATTAGATAAATATAAAAATATGCACAAACAAAAACACAACAAGCAGTTATAGATGCTGGATATAACTTTGAACTTTGGGTATATGATAGAAAAGGCAATAAAATTGTTACTACTGATGCTTTCAATTTAATATAATGTATACCTATAAGCATCTTTTTCTCTCTGCAAATTACCAGCTGTATTACTTTCTTTGCTAGATGGCATACCACCATAAAGCCACTTTCCTAATGCCAGAGTATCACCTGGTTGAACTTCTGTATTTGCTGTTGAATAATACGAGCGGGCGTTTTGGTCTAATTCCCAATTTTCGTATAAATCACCGAATAATTGTTTGTCGGTGTTTTTAATTCCGGGGTTATTGAATTGCACTGATTTCTTTATATTTTTTGTTATTGTTTCTTCTACTTGTGGAGAGAATGCAGGCGGACTTTTTAAACGTTGTGGTGTATCACCTATTTCTGTTAATAAAACATTACTAAATGGATTTTTCTTTGTACCCTCTTTAAATTCACTTTTTAATACACTTTCCAATGTCACAGGATTAACTATTATATCATTACTATTATTAATATCTTTCGTAAAACCTTCTTTTAACATCTCTTTGGTTAATTTTGGCTTATTGTTTATATTTGCTATTACTATTATTATTATCAATGTGATTATTCCGACTACCAAAAGTCTCATATTTTGAGTTACTAAATATCCTAAAAGTGTCGTTAAAATTATTAGTCTTGATATCGCATTTAATTTTTGGTCATAACTCATTTTTGGCGTTGGCCAAACTTCTGTTATATATTCTTTATTCAATAATATTGTCGGATTATTTAACCAAAATGAAATTGTCATATTATATATATATAAATCTTTTTTTATACTTTATTATCCTTGTTTACTTTTTTTTCCCTTTTGATACTATTTTTTTATTTGCGTTTCTCGGCGTTTTTTCCGCTTTCTCTCCTACACCTAATAATTTCATTAATTCCTCTTCTGAGAGAACTGGTTTTGTCTTGTTTAATTCTTCTTGTGCTTTCGCCTTCATTTGTTGCACTAATTTGGCTTTTTGTATTGCCTCCGATTTTGCACGAATTCTCTCTTTTAATTGTTCTGATTTTATTTTTCTATTTAAACTCGCTTCCATTGCCGCTGTATTTACTTTTGCACCTCCCATATTTGGTATTCCCATTTTACTTAATAATGTCTCTATATTACCCATTCCAGGCATTGATTTCATTTTATTTAATAGATCTTTTGCTTCTGCCATTAATTCACTCTCTTTTAATTCACCTGATTTTAATTTTGTATCTAATTTTGAACCTATTGTTTTTACTAAATCCATTATTTTCTTCGGATTTTTCATTAATTTTGTAAATACATCTTTCATATCACTTACTTCTTCCATATTTATATTTAAATCTTGTGCTGCCTCTTCTGCTATTTCTCTCGCTAATTGACCAATTTTACCATCCATTATTCCTTCTAAATGTGATTGAATATTATCCGGAGTCGGTATATTTTGACTCGCATCTTCATATATATTTCCGCTCAAATCAAATAAACCGTTCATTTGTTGCATTGTCTCTTGTAACTTTTTATTAAATTCCTCTTGATCAATTGCAGCAAATAAATTGGCTGTATCACCAAAAGCGTCTTTATTGTCTAAAGTACTTATAATTGAAAATAATATTAATTGTAAATATTTCCAAATTGTACTTCTTGTATTATCTGTTATATCACATCTCCATAAGTTTTTGAAATTTATGCCGGGTAAAAATTCTGTATCTATTTCTGTCTCTGTATTAAATATGTCATTATTTTCGTATAATATATCAAAAAAACGAGGCGGATATTTTTTCTGACAGAAACTAAATAACAACTCTATACTTTTTTCTTCGTTTTTTTTAATTGCTTTTATTCTCTCTTCTTCTATGTCAATATAACTAAACTCTTCTGGTTCTTTCCACCATTTATTTACCTGACTACCGTATTCTGGAAAAGTTGTTTTTAAATCCTTTATAAAGTCTTTTATAACTTTTGTAAATTCACCTGGAATCTGAATTTTATCCTCTGTCATTTATAATTTATTATTTTATAATATTTAAGTTTTTATACAATAATAATATTTATTTAATTACACATTTTTGCTAATTTTGTTAAATTCTGTATATATTTCATTGACTTTTTTTGGTTTTCTACGCTCATCTGCTTTATTGGATCTCTTAATCTATCAATTGCCTCTGTTATCTTATCTGAATATTCCATATGTGATAAATCATGTGAATAATCTTTGTTTATAAAAAAATCTATATTACCTTCCTCAATCTCTTTTTCGTATTTATTAACAATAAATTTATCCCATATTTTTACTAACATTTTTGGATTCGCTTTTTTTATTGTCAATAATGTATTTTTTGTTACTAAAATGTCCGGATTTTCCGGAAATACATTTTCTACGTCTTCTACAAACTCAAAAAAATGGTTATTAAATACCGTTACTAAATTTGACGCCATATTATTTTATTTTATTTTTATCTTTATATCTGTTTTTTAACGTATTTATTTTAAAAAGACGAATTCATCGGAGGTCTTTTTCCAAATATATTTTCTATGTCCGCATCTCTTTGCATTTGCACTTTACTCATTAAATCACCGCTATTATCTTCTTGTATTCGATTTGAGTTTTTTCCTCCTCCACTCATTTGCTCAAATTTTGATATCTCCGACTGAGATAGGTCTGAAGAAATTATTGTATTACTATTTATTGGCGCATAATTATGTAATTGTTTCATACCTGCGTCTCCTCCAGCCCTTAAATTTTCTGGGGGTTCTTGAATATAACTAAATGTATCTGAAGAAATATCCCCAAAACTACTACTACCTGATCCAAAAGAATTCGCAGCAAATGGTTCCATGTTGTTTTTTGTTGCTATTTTTAATTCCTGTTGTATCGTTGGTTGTAAATATTCTAATATTTGTTCCCCAAATAATACTTTATATCCTTTTGTTAATAATAAAAGCGCTGGTACATGAGTTATTGTTTCCGGTAATACTATTGTTTGGCCATTGTCTAATATTACAAACGTCTTTTTTCCGTCTTTTCTTCTTTTATCAATACAAATAAAATGAATGTCTTTTTGATATTCACTATTTGATAACAATTTTATGTATTTTTTACATTTTTCACAATTTTTACTGTAGTATAATATACTGCTCATTATAAATATTATGTTGAAAAATTTTTATTAGATTTAACTTATATAAAAAAAATGATTTAAATCCTTTTTTAAATATTAACTAATATTATGACTCCTGATGTTATTATTCATTCTCATAGTGATTTCGAAACTTTAGAATTTACTCTTTCTAATGTGAATGTTAGTATTGCTAATGCTATTCGTAGGACTATATTATCTGATATACCATGTGTTGTTTTTAAAACTACGCCAAATGAACAAAATAAGGCAACTATTTTACACAATACTACACGGTTTAATAACGAAATTATTAAACAACGTTTAAGTTGTATTCCTATTCATATCAGCGATATTGAACAGTTTCAATACAAAAAATATTTTATGGAGCTTAATGTTGAAAATACTACAGATACTATTTTACCTGTTACTACTAAAGATTTTATTATTAAAAATATTGAAACTAATGAAATAGCAAAAGAACTTGATACTAATGAAATTTTCCCTCCAGACCCACATACGGGACATTATATTTATTTTCTAAGACTTAGACCACAAATTTCCAATGAAATACCTGGTGAAAGTATTTCTCTCACATGTAAATTTGATATCGGTACCGCTAATGAGGACGGTTGTTTTAATGTTGTTTCTACGTGTTCCTTCGGAAATACAATTGATAAAACTAAACAAGACACCGAATTATCAAAAAAAATACAAGAATGGAAAAATTCAGATAAAAATAAAGAACAAATTGAATTTGAGACAAAAAATTGGAGACTACTTGAAGGAAAACGCATTTTTATTCCTAACTCTTTTGATTTTATTATTCAGACTGTAGGCATTTATACTAATTATGAACTTGTCAATAAAGCTTGTAATATTATTATTAATAAATTAAATACATTATTAGATAATAACGATATTAGTATTACTCCTTCCGATAACACTATTCCTAATTCATATGATATTAAACTTATGAATGAAGATTATACTATTGGTAAAGTTATTGAATATTTCTTTTATTATAAATTTTTTGAAAATACTAAAATTTTATCCTTTTGCGGATTTAAAAAAGATCATCCACATAACAATTATTCTGTTATTACTATTGCTTATAAAAACGCTGTAGAAATTACGAATATTAAAGGCAATTTTAACGAATGTTTATCAGACGCTATTTCATTATTTACCGCTATCGATAAAAAATTTAATAAACAAAACAAGTAATCGTTATTTTACTATAACATTACAAAATCTTCTTCTAATTCTTTTTCTGTATTTATTATATCTACATTTCGTTTTTTCAAATGATAATTCAAGCTATACATTAACTGAGACGGATGTAATTCATTCACATAATTTATTACAAATTGTTTATTTATATAAAATTTTTTATCTTTATATTCGGGGGCGTTTATTGAATTTATATATATCTGATGTAACTTATACATATGCTGTTTATATTGCGGCGGATATTCTATTAATGGCTTTTCTTTTTTTATGAAACACTCTACATAATTTTTAAATAAGGTGTCAGTAAATAAATGTATTGTATCTCTATAAAAAGAAAAGTCTGACTTATTTTCCGGAAAATATTTTAAATATTCACTTACTTTTCTCTCTTTTCTTAAACATAAATATTGGTATTGTAATTTTGCTTGATTACCCTTTAATAATTTTATTTCTTCATATACAGGGTTTCTTAATTTACATCGTTCGCCCGTTTTTTTATTATAAATCATTACACCTAATATTGTATAAGGCGAATTCATTGAAGCATATTCTTTTATCAATTCGCTATACGTTTTAAATTCTATTATTTTTGGTAACTTTACACCCGTTTTATTAAATTCTGTTTGACAATGTACATTATAACTAGTTATTACATAATTATTTATACCATACATTCCTACCAAATATAATTGCGGTGTTTTTATTGACAGTACTATTTTATTTTCGGGATGTTGTAACACAAAACTATAACATATTTTTTTATTTAATTCATTCATTTGTATTTTATTCATTTCTACTGCCTCAAAAAACATATCTCGAAATGTTTTTGTTATCGGTTTCGTAAAACTTGTATTTGCACCAAATACATTTCTTGTTGTTATTTCCCAACTTATTTTATTCCAAAACAAGTTTATCATTGTACCCTCTAAAAACTCTTCCGCTATTATATTTTCTGTTATTATCGGATTATTTTTTATAAAGGTTTCTGTATCGACTGATTTAGGAGGGCTAAATGATTTGATTTCTTTTTCACTTCCTATTATTATTGACCTACATAATCCGTATGTTGAGATCAATTCTTTTGATAATAAAGCCTTTTCATATTTTATTATCTTATATTGTTCACCGTTGTATGATACGTCTGTAACTATTAAATTTCTCAAACTATCTTTTGTACCATTTTTTATTATTTCTTTAAATTCTGGTATATTTAATAAATCATATTTTATCTCCGAATTTAACACTTCCATTGTACTCATTATATTTTTGTCTTTAACTATTTTACTTTTAATTTATTACATTATTAAATTTTCTTTAATAAATATAGAAACAAATGGCAAATAATATTGAATTACAATTAGGAGATATCATTCAAATTTTTTCACCTTTAAATCAATATTTTAATGAACAAATTTTTATTATTGATTATATCGATAAAACTAAATTATATTTAATTAACACCGATACTTTTAATTTTGAAAAACTTTCCATCCATAATGGTATTATAGGCGACGGAAATATTACGGAAATTGCTATTCTTAGCAAAAGTGATACACCAAGTTATGCTAAACAAAATTCTTTGTTACCTGGCACTTGGATTGATATTCATTTTGGTGGAGACTTTCCTTCTATTATTACTGGAGAGATTACTAATTTGGAAGAAGATATGATTGAAATCACTACGAATGACGGCGATGTTCTTTATATTAATTTTGATTACAAGGGGATTCCTGAAGAATATCCTATTCTTAAATTTGTTATTCGAGAGAAACCTGTTAATGTTAATACTTTAGAACAAAATATATCTGAATCAATTGATAGCGATACTTCTAACTACATTGAACCTACTTCATATATTCCTCCTAGTGATAGTATTAAAAATTCATTGAGAGAATTTATTATTAAAGCCGATCAAATTAAATTTGGCGACGAACAATTAGGTAATATTACACAATATGTAGATGTTAATAGTAAACGCAAAATTTATAGTATTGAGGAACAAGTTTCTGATTTATTAGATGAATTATTATCTACAATCCCTAATCACCAAAGAACACCACAGGTTCTTAATAATATTAATATTACTCTTGAAAGATTTAAAAGTTTACGAGAGAAACTTTTTGTTTTTGATAAAAATGGCAATATTTCAGATACAATTAAAAAATTAGCTACATATAAACCTTTAAGTAATTATTTTCAACATTTTAAACTAAATCTATATTGGATTTTACCTGTAATTAAAAATATTAAAAAATTTTATAACGCAGAAGATACTACAAATGATACTATTAATATTTCTATCGAACAATCATTGACAAATCTTAATAACAGTTTTATACAATACAAATCTAATTCTGTTAATTCTGATACAAATAAATATTCTACTCTTTATTCCGAAATTAATCCTTTTTTTACTCCATTTGAACTTATTGACAATGAAAATACTAAAGATATTCTTATTGAAAAACCTGTTAATAACGAAATTACTACTATTGTTGATAACATGGAAGATTTTTATTCTTCTGTATACCATAATAAAAACATATTATCTAAAAGATTTGTTATCCAGAAATATAATACCGGACTTACTAAACTTGATACTATTAATTCTACTAGTAGTCGGCTAATTACTCATCCGGTTTTTATGACACCCGCAGATATTATGAGTATTAAATCCTTTATTACTTTACCTGAACCGGTTATTCGGTTTTCAAAAATTAATTTACCTAGTACAAATTTACTTGACAGAACTAATTTAAATTTACATTTTATTCATTATTGGCAATTATTAAAGAAAAAAACACATATTAATACTGTTTTTATAGATTACCCATTAGATAATTTTGAGATTAATTATAATGAAACCAATTACGCTAATAATTTTAAAAATTATGTTCTAAATTATAATGAATCTAATGAATTTAATAACCTCAGTAAACAAGAAATTTATGATAAATTTGTCGACCTTATTATACCAAAAACTAAAGTTTTATTTAAATTAATGAAAAAATATATTGTAGGAAATCTTTCAGTTGTCAATGTTGTTTCTTATTTAGAACCCTTTTTAATTTATACCGATGATTTAACTTATATGCAATATGTTGAAATTATTAAATTTATAAATCAACAAATATCCTCTTATAACCGCACTTTTATTGAACGTTCGAGAAATTTTTTAAAATTTTCCAAGGCAAAATCTGCTAAACTTATTCAAGAGAATGCATTTTCTATTACTAATAATATTACTGACGAACACGATAATGTTTGTAATGCTTATAATTTAAATACACTCGATAAAGTATTTACTAATTCTGAATTTGTTTTTAAAATACTTATGAAAGATTATAATCGCTTATACGGTATTACGATTGCTTTACAAAATATTTATTTAATGTATCCAGACGATATTTCTGCCCTATTAGATGAAGAAAAAACACAGTTGTCTAAAATGGGCCCTACCGAAGATAAATGTAAGACGATAATTATAGCTAAATATTATACTTCTATTGATAATTTAATGGCTGACAATAATACTACTATTTATTTTGATAAAAAATATGATAAAACTAATTATGGCGCTTTTTCTACCGATTATGAAAAAGAAATTATGACGATGACACCAGAACAATTAAAAAAACATATTGCACGGGATTTAATGACTAAAAAACAGTTTTCTGAGGAAGACGCAAATTATCTTGCCGATACATATCTTGATGGATATAAAAAAGTTATTGATGGACAATATGCTATTCTTTATAAGGGATATAACGAAAATGTTATTAATGAAAGCGACTATTATGTACGAGAAAATAATCAATGGAAACTTGATAATTCTATTACTAAAGATATTAAAACAAATAGTGATGACAATAGTATTTTATGTAATTTACAGACAGAATGCGTTAATATTCCTGATAAAATAGATGATAAATGCGACAACATTTCTAACGATAAAATTCAAATGCAATCTAAATTTATTCAAACTGTTATTAAAGAATTTGATAATAAATATAAACTTTCTAAAACCGAATTTACTAAATTAATACAGTCAAAGTTTGTCTACTATGTAGACATCATATTTGTGTTAGCTAAAATACAGATGAACCAATTACTTAAATATAATTCTCAAAAATATAAACTTGGCATTTCAAATTCAGATATTACATTAAGTATTACTACTTCGCCTAGTTCGCAGTTGTTAAATTTAATTTTAGCACAAACTGATTTTGTTAAAAAACAACACGATATTGTTCGTTTTGTAAAAACTTATACTAGGCCTTTTTATAATAGTTCTATTGAAAGTGCTTATTGGTTATATTGCACAAAAACGAATATACCTTTATTACCTGTATTTAAATTTGAATTAGCTTCTGCGTATATTAAGGGGGGTGATACTTATATTGATTGTCTCGAACAAATTAAAGCCAGTATTGGAACAAAAAGTGACGATGGCGATTGGTGGTGTGATAAACATACTGGTTGGCCTATTGTTAAAGTTGATTTCGATGTCGAAGAAGGGTACGAAGACGGTTTTAAAGTAATTACTAGGTCTGTTATGGAAAAAGATTATGACGTTAAGGTTATTTCGGTTATTAATACCGGCGTTAAATATGATACTCCTGAAACTAAAATGATTGATAATATTATTAAATCTCTTTCGGTTGCAATGGGTATTAATATTGAAACACAAAAAGATTTTATTATTAACTGTGTTTTAATTGTATTAAAAACTAATCTTGAAACCGAAAATGATTATAACGAAAAAGTAAAAGCAGCGAGTGCAAAAGGAAAAGAGTTACCTACGTATAAAACATTTTATAATACTACTATTTTATTTGCTACTTTATCTTTGTTTTTAATCGCAGTTGAAACTGCGATTCCTTCTATTAAAACTAGAAAAACATTACCAGGATGTATAAAATCATTTACTGGATATCCGTTTCAAGGCACCGGAGATTTTAGTGCATTAAATTACTTAAGTTGTGTTGCCTATAATAGTCGACAATCAAGTGACCCTTGGAATGTATTACAAAGACTTAATGCAGAAAAAATATCGACACGTATTAAGGGAGTCATTGATACTTTATTATATCCAAATCCTGATATCAGAAATTTAATTGAACGAAAATATGACGAAAAAACGAATTATTTATTAACAAATAATACAGACGAAATACCGGAAGAACATGACATCTCAACATGGCTACAATTTTTACCTCCATTAGTTTCTTTTAAAATAACTAATTTACATAATATTACAAATGAATTTAAAGAGACACTTGCCAGAGAATTAAAGGTGGGATCTAAAAATCAGGATAATAAAATTTTAATTATTAAATCTAAAATTATTCTCTTCTCTCTTGCTATTGTCGAATTTATTCAAAATATTGTCCATAAAAAAAATACGTTGTTAAATACCGTTAATAATGAACCTTATATTGAAAACGCATGTTGTGAAACCAATGATGGGATCAGTACAATAATGTATTTTATTGGTAAAAACAAAGAAATTCGCGAATTTAATACTACTGTCGCTAATTTAACAAATTATATTACAGATATCCAATTTCTGTCTAAAGGACTAATCTTTTTTAGTGACATTAATACGAAAAATATGTATCCGGCTTTAAGTAACCAATTTAATGAAAAAATTATTTATCTCTCCTTTATCTATTTTTGTAAATTTAAATCTTTGGCACCTATACCTATTTATTTATTACCTTATTGTCAAACGAAACCAACAAATAATCTTATACAATTTAATGATACTCTCGATATTATCGTTCAAAAACTTAAAAATGACGGTAAAAATTATACTGAAGAACAATTTTTAAAGTTGTTACAAGCAGTTGCCAGAAATAATATTGTTGATTTTAATTTTCAATTTAATATTGTTTCTTCTATCACCAAATTTAAATCTTTATTAGACAATATTTCTTTCAGCGAACAATTTAAAACTTTTATTAATAATAGTCTTGATACATTTAGTATTGCAAATGAAACTTCTACAAATGATATGAAAAAACTTAATAACTTTTTAATTCATTCTATTACTACTATGAAAACTAATATTATTACATTTTTTAAGACAAATAATAAAAATATTACTACACAACGTATTAAGACAATTATTAGTTTTATTGAAAATACACTCGCGGAAACAGACCACGATAAATGGGCTACAGATAAATTTAAATATAATTACGATATTACTATATCAGACGATAAATTATATACCATTAAAAATTTCTATAATAATTTTATACATAACTTTATATGTGTTTTTCCCAATATTATATTAAACAAAGTAGAGTATAAGTCCTTATCCATTCCCAGCTACTACGGGTTTTCTACTAATCACAATAATAAATTAAAACGAAGTATTAACAATTATTATGAAACACTTTATCCTTTTTCAAACTCTTCTATTTTACAAAACTTTTTATTTAGAATACAAGATATCTGTAATAATATTATACTTATGGCTGAAACTACACCGGCTTTTTCTAATATTCGTTATGATAATAAGGAATTAATACCTATTATTAACGAGAGAACCGCACGACTTTTATTTCAATACTATTTATTACTTATTTTAGATAATTATGTTAGACTTACAGATAATCCTAATGTCTTAATCAATGATATTCGACAACCTAATAATATAACTGATTTAATTTCTGTGGATATTTACGGTTCAGACGATTATTCTACCGATAATAATACGCTTACTAATAATGCTTATTCTAGTGGAAATAAATCTGAATTAAAGATTAAAGTTGCAGAATTGTTAGCATCTTTTTTAGAAATTATGTTAAATGAAAAAGAAGTTATTGATATTTCTTATGATGATATTAAAGATCGCATTTTTAAATTACGTGAAAAGGAAAAGGATATGGTTACAGATAGATTAAAAAATTTAACTGACGAAGAGAGAGATGCAGATACTGTTTTAAAAATACATAAACTTAATCAATATAACAAAGGATTACAGAAAGGCCTTACTGTATTAGATGCAGATTATTATGATAATGAGTTAGGACTAAGAGAAGAAATGTTAAAAACAGAAAATTTATTAAAAATGAAAAATAAAAACGTTAATGATGATAATATTGACTTATATTTGGATGATTTTGTTGACGAATTACAGATTTCAGAAAATATTACAAGAGAAGAATTTGGATTAGAAGAATTAGAAGGCAATGATGACGATGATTTTTTTAATGATGATAATGATTATGACCGCGATGAATACGATAATTATGATAATGATTAATAAGTTACCATGAAGTTATTCATTAAATAAATATTTTTTTAACATGTACATTACTCGAACAAATTCCGTATCGGTATCTTGATTATAACTATATGATTTAATTGGTATTGCATTATATGGATTATTTTTATAGGTATATGGAGTATCATCTAATATAAACGTATTATATTTATTAAATGTATTCGGATATTTTTTGTATAAATATTGTAAATCTTTAATTCTAATTATACCGTTGTTTCTATTATTAGTAAAAATATACGTGAATTGTTTTTTTTCAGGCATATATTTATATAACACTTCGTAATATGCTTTTTGAAACCACGAAATATTTGCATTCGTCCAAATAGATACTGTTTCAAATTTTGTAAAAACAAAGGACAAAAATTGCCGAATATAAGGTCTCTCTTTTATTATCATTTTATTTGAATTGTCATAATAATTATCTATTAATGTTCCATCTAAATCTAATAATAAATGCATGTATATATAATAAAATATATTTTTAATTATATATATATATTTTATGTATACAAAATATATTCAAGCCAACGGCAGCCTTCGGCAAGAAAATATTCCACTTTTTGCAGTTGTATTATTTATATTTCTGTTTGGTATAATTCAACTTATAAAACCAGCATGTTTTTACAATAAAGACGGTAGTATTAGAGAATTTGGTATTGGATATAAAAATAAGACAATTTTTCCCATTTGGTTATTATCATTTCTTTTAGGCATTTTATGTTATTTAGCCGTATTATATTTTATTAGAATGAAACCGATTGATTTTATTTAACTTCCTTTTACAAAAAATAAAACAATTGAAGCAAGAATTAACAAATACTGAAATATTAGTATGCAATTTAGAAACAGAAAAAACTGAAAGTAAAAATATAATAGAAAATAATACTGGACAAATTCAAAATTTACAAGATAAAATTAATTATTTACAAAATGAATTATTAGAATATATGAAAAAAACAAATCATTATCTATCAAATTAGAAACAACTACAGATTTACTTTGCAAGTTACAAATGAAAGAGATGGTTAATTAATATATTGAAAAACTTGAAGAAACAAAATAATTTAATTTATTTTTGTTTATAATATATATGGAGACAATTAATGAAATTAATGAAATTAATGATTCAAATATACATGAGTTAGTTAGAAGATATGTTACAGGAAATAGTAAATTACCACGATTACCACCAATAAATACATGGGTTGTAACTAAGGTTACAAATATGAAAGACCTCTTTAAGGGTTCTATTAATTTCAATGAAAGTTTGAATAATTGGGATGTTTCGAATGTTACTACTATGGAAAGTATGTTTGAAGGATGTAAGAAATTTAATCAATCCTTAAATGATTGGGGAAATAAGGTTCGAAATGTACAAAATATGGCAGGTATGTTTGCAAAATGTAAGAAATTTAATAAATCTTTGGATAAATGGAATGTTGAGAAAGTTACTGATATGAATGGTATGTTTTCAGAATGTGATACATTTAATCAATCTTTAGACAAATGGAATGTTTCGAAGGTTACTAATATGAAAAGGATGTTTTTAGGATGTTATAGCTTTAATAAATCCTTAAATGATTGGGGAGATAAGGTTCGAAATGTAACAAATATGTCCCATATGTTTGCAAGGTGTGATACATTTAATCAACCTTTGGATAAATGGAATGTTTTGAAGGTTACTGAAATGAATGGTATGTTTTCAGAATGTTATGAGTTTGATCAATCTTTGAATAAATGGGGAGAGAATGTTCAAAATGTAACAAATATGGCAAGTATGTTTCAAGGATGTGAGAAATTTAATCAACCGTTGGATAAATGGAATGTTTCAAAGGTTACTAATATGTCCTATATGTTTTATGGATGTTTATCATTTAATGAATCCTTGAATGATTGGGGAGAGAATGTTAAAAATGTAGAAAATATGTCCCATATGTTTGAATTTTGTGAGGAATTTAATCAGCCTTTGGACAAATGGATTGTTTTGAAGGTTACTACTATGGAAAGTATGTTTGAAGGATGTAGTAAATTTAATCAATCCTTGAATAATTGGAAAGATAAGGTTAAAAATGTAACAAATATGTCCAATATGTTTTATAGATGTGATGTATTTAATGAACCTTTGGATGAATGGGATGTTTCGAGTGTTACTACTATGGAAAATATGTTTAGAGAATGTGAGATGTTTAATCAATCATTGAATAATTGGGAAGATAAGGTTCGAAATGTAGAAAATATGACCAATATGTTTAATGGATGTTATGAATTTAATCAACCTTTGGATAAATGGAATGTTGATAAAGTTACTAAAATGACTGGTATGTTTGCACATTGTGGGCAATTTAATAAACCTTTGGATAAATGGAATGTTTCTAGTGTTACTAACATGGCTTATATGTTTTCAGAATGTTATGAGTTTGATCAACCTTTGAATGAATGGAATGTTTCTAGTGTTACTAACATGTCCTATATGTTTTTTCGTTGTGTTATATTTAATCAACGTTTGGATAATTGGGATGTTTCTAGTGTTATTACTATGGAAAAGATGTTTGAACAATGTATTAGTTTTGACCAAGATTTATCTACTTGGCAACTTCCATTACTTCGAAATTATAATGATATGTTTTTAGGTGCTAATAGTTTTAATTTGCAATATCATCCCGTAAGTACGGTACGTAATTCTCAAGAAACCCGAGCCAATCCCAATCGAGAAAATCCTAATCCTTATCTAAAAAAATTGTTTGATTTTTATAAAAATTTAACACAAAGACCATTAGAAAATTCAACGCTTTCTTTTGATTTATCTACTTCTCAATATGATCCAATTACTTTGGAAGATGTTGTACCTAGCAATTATTTATCAGAAGATGTTAATAATATTATCATTTTATTTAAAAATAATCCATATTTTTCCAATAAAGAAGTAATTAAAAAATTAATATTAGATGGTTCTGCAATAAAATATGGATGTAAACGAGAAGATACCTCATTGATTCCAAGAAGTGAAAATATCATTTCGGAAGAAAGTTTTAATATGAATAAAATAGGTATCATTTCCGGTTTGGTTGATTTACATAAAATAAAAACAATACTGGAAAATAATGAATTGAGATTATTTGAATTATCTTCTTCCCCAATAAAAAATTACGTAAGTACTGCTTCGTATTATATGCTTAATTTTCCAATAGAAAGACGCATTGCAATAGGTGAATCTCATTGTCAAGACGGACAAGCAATGAATGTATATGATATAAAAAAAATAAATTTAACAATTGGAGGAAAACGTAAAACAAAAAATAGAAAAAGTAATAAATTAAAAAGAAGAAAAACAAGAAAAAATAGTAGAAAAAAAACAAGAAAACAAACAAGAAAACAATTTAAAAAATAAATTAAAAATATATTTTTATATATATGGAGCCAATTAATGATTCAAATATACATGAGTTAGTTAGAAGATATGTTACAGGAAATAGTGAATTACCACGATTACCACCAATAAATACATGGGTTGTAACTAATGTTACAAATATGAAAGACCTCTTTAAGGATTCTATTAATTTCAATGAAAGTTTGAACGATTGGGATGTTTCGAATGTTACTACTATGGAAAATATGTTTGCAGGATGTAGAGAATTTGATCAACCTTTGAATGATTGGGGAGATAAGGTTCAAAGTGTAGAAAATATGTCCAATATGTTTTCAGGATGTAATAAATTTAATCAACCTTTGGATAACTGGAATGTTAAGAAAGTTACTAATATGTCTGGTATGTTTAGATCTTGTTGGAAATTTAATCAATCTTTGGACGAATGGGAAGTTTCTAACGTTACTAACATGTCCTATATGTTTGATGGATGTGTTGCATTTAATCAACCTTTGGATAAATGGAGAGATAAGGTTCAAAATGTAGAAAATATGTCCGGTATGTTTAAATATTGTGCAGAATTTAATCAATCTTTAGACAAATGGCAAGTTTCGAATGTTACTATTATGAAAAATATGTTTCAAGGATGTTATAGATTTAATAAAAGTTTGAATGATTGGGGAGATAAGGTTAAAAATGTAACAAATATGGCCTATATGTTTTCAGGATGTATTATATTTAATCAACCTTTGGATAAATGGAATGTTTCGAAGGTTACTACTATGGAAAGGATGTTTGAAGGATGTTTTGAATTTAATGAATCCTTAAATGATTGGGAAGATAAGGTTCAAAATGTAACAAATATGTCCCATATGTTTTCAGGATGTAATAAATTTGATCAACCTTTGGATAAATGGAATGTTAAGAAAGTTACTAATATGTATGGTATGTTTGAAGGATGTAAGAAATTTAATCAATCCTTAAATGATTGGGAAGAGAATGTTCAAAATGTACAAAATATGTCCCATATGTTTAAAGGATGTAAAACATTTAATCAACCGTTGGATAAATGGAATGTTTCACAGGTTACTACTATGGAAAAGATGTTTGCAGGATGCACTAGTTTTAACCAAAATTTATCTACTTGGCAAGTTCCATTACTTCAAAATTATAATGATATGTTTGTAGGTGCTAGAAGTTTTAATTTGCAATATCATCCCGTAAGTACCGTACGTCCTGTACCTCCTGTACGTCCTGTACATCCTGTACGTCCTGTACATCCTGTACGTGAAACACGATCCAATCCTAATCGAGCAAATCCTAATCCTAATCCTAATCCTAATCCTAATCCTTATCTAAAAAATTTGTTAGATTTTTATAAAAATTTAACATTAACACCATTAGAAAATTCTACATTTTCTTTTGATTTATCTACTTCTCAATATGATCCAATTTCTTTGGAAGATGTTGTACCAAGCGATTATTTATCAGAAGATGTTAATAATATTATTATTCTATTTAAAAATAATCCATATTTTTCCAATAAAGAAGTAATTAAAAAATTAATATTAGATGGTTCTGCAATAAAATATGGATGTAAACGAGAAGATACCTCATTGATTCCAAGAAGTGAAAATATCATTTCGGAAGAAAGTTTTAATATGAATAAAATAGGTATCATTTCCGGTTTGGTTGATTTACATAAAATAAAAACAATACTGGAAAATAATGAATTGAGATTATTTGAATTATCTTCTTCCCCAATAAAAAATTATGTAAGTACTGTTTCGTATTATATGCTTAATTTTCCAATAGAAAGACGTAATGCAATAAGTGAATCTCATTGTCAAACCGGACAAGCAATGAATGTATATGATATAAAAAAAATAAATTTAACAAGTGGAGGAAAACGTAAAACAAAAAATAGAAAAAGTAATAAATTAAAAAGAAGAAAAACAAGAAAAAATAATAGAAAAAAAACAAGAAAACAATTTAAAAAATAAATTTATATATATATGGACCCAATTAATGATTCAAATATACATGAGTTAGTTAGAAAATATGTTACAGGAAATAGTAAATTACCACGATTACCACCAATAAATACATGGGTTGTAACTAATGTTACAAATATGAAAGACCTTTTTAAGGGTTTTAATTTCAATGAAAGTTTGAACGATTGGGATGTTTCGAATGTTACTACTATGGAAAGTATGTTTGATGGATGTAGTGAATTTAATCAACCTTTGAATGATTGGGGAGAAAATGTTAAAAATGTAGAAAATATGTCCAGTATGTTTTCAGGATGTTATAAATTTAATCAACCTTTGGATAACTGGAATGTTGAGAAAGTTACTGATATGTCCGCTATGTTTGCAGGATGTGATAAATTTAATGAATCCTTGAATGATTGGGAAGATAAAGTTCGCAATGTAGAAAATATGTTCGGTATGTTTTTTGGATGTTTTGAATTTAATCAATCTTTGGATAAATGGAATGTTAAGAAAGTTACTACTATGAAAGAGATGTTTTCAGGATGTGAGAAATTTAATCAACCTTTGGATAAATGGGATGTTTCGAGTGTTACTACTATGGAAGAGATGTTTTTAGGATGTAAGAAATTTAATCAATCCTTGAATGATTGGGAATATAAGGTTCAAAATGTAGAAAATATGTCGCGTATGTTTCAAAGATGTTTTAAATTTAATCAACCTTTGGATAAATGGAATGTTTCGAATGTTACTACTATGGAAAAGATGTTTAAAAATTGTAATGATTTTAACAGAAGTTTGAATGAATGGGGAGAGAATGTTAAAAATGTACAAAATATGTCCGGTATGTTTGAAGGATGTAAGAATTTTGATAAACCTTTGGACGAATGGGATGTTTCGAGTGTTACTACTATGGAAAAGATGTTTGAAGGATGTAAGAAATTTAATGAATCCTTGAATGATTGGGGAGAGAATGTTAAAAATGTACAAAATATGTCAGGCATGTTTCATTTTTGTGCGAGATTTAATCAACCGTTGGATAAATGGAATGTTTCGAGTGTTACTACTATGGAAAGTATGTTTGAAGGATGTATTCGTTTTAACCAAAATTTATCTACTTGGCAAGTTCCATTACTTCGAAATTATAATGATATGTTTGTAGGTGCGAGTAGTTTTAATTTGCAATATCATCCCGTAAGTACGGCACGTACTTCTCAAGAAACCCGAGAAAATCCTAATCCTTATCTAAGAAATTTGTTTACTTTTTATAAAAATTTAACATTAACACCATTAGAAAATTCAACACTTTCTTTTGATTTATCTACTTCTCAACATGATATAATTACTATGGAAGATGTTGTACCTAGCAATTATTTATCAGAAGATGTTAATAATATTATCATTCTATTTAAAAATAATCCATATTTTTCTAATAAAGAAGTAATTAAAAATTTAATACTAGATGGTTCTGCAATAAAATATGGATGTAAACAAGAAGATACCTCATTGATTCCAAGAAGAGAAAACATCATTTTGGAAGAAGAATGTTTTAATATGAATAAAATAGGCATCATTTCCGGTTTGGTTGATTTACATAAAATAAAAACAATACTGGAAAATAATGAATTGAGATTATTTGAATTATCTTCTTCCCCAATAAAAAATTATGTAAGTACTACTTCATATTATATGCTTAATTATCCTATGGAAAGCCGTATTGCAGTAAGTGAAACTCATTGTCAAGCCGGACAAGCAATGAATGTATATGATATAAAAAAAATAAATTTATCAAGTGGAGGAAAACGTAAAACAAAAAATAGAAAAAGTAATAAATTAAAAAGAAGAAAAACAAGAAAAAATAATAGAAAAAAAACAAGAAAACAATTTAAAAAATAAATTTATATATATATGGAGCCAATTAATGATTCAAATATACATGAGTTAGTTAGAAAATATGTTACAGGAAATAGTGAATTACCACGATTACCACCAATAAATACATGGGTTGTAACTAATGTTACAAATATGAAAGACCTCTTTAAGGGTTCTATTAATTTCAATGAAAGTTTGAATAATTGGGATGTTTCGAATGTTACTACTATGGAAAGTATGTTTGATGGATGTAGTGAATTTAATCAACCTTTGAATGATTGGGGAGAGAATGTTCAAAATGTAGAAAATATGTCCAATATGTTTTCAGGATGTTATAAATTTAATCAACCTTTGGATAAATGGAATGTTTCGAAGGTTACTACTATGTATGGTATGTTTACTGATTGTTATATGTTTAATGGAAGTTTGAATGATTGGGGAGAGAATGTTCGCAATGTAGAAAATATGGTAGGTATGTTTGAAGGATGCGAGAAATTTGATCAACCGTTGGATAAATGGGATGTTTCGAAGGTTACTACTATGGAAAGTATGTTTGATGGATGTGATGAATTTAATCAATATTTGAATGATTGGGGAGAGAATGTTCGCAGTGTAGAAAATATGTCCAATATGTTTTCAGGATGTAGTAATTTTAATCAACTTTTGGATAAATGGGATGTTTCGAATGTTACTACTATGAAAAATATGTTTAAAGGATGTCATAGTTTTAACAGAAGTTTGAATGAATGGGGAGAGAATGTTCGCAATGTAGAAAATATGTCCGGTATGTTTGAAGAATGCAAGATTTTTGATAAATCTTTGGACGAATGGGATGTTTCGAGTGTTACTACTATGGAAAATATGTTTAAAGGATGTGATGAATTTGATCGATATTTGAATAATTGGGGAGAGAATGTTCAAAATGTAGAAAATATGTCCCATATGTTTTCAGGATGTACTAATTTTGATCACTCTTTGGATAAATGGGATGTTTCGAGTGTTACTACTATGGAAAATATGTTTCAAGGATGTACTAATTTTAATCAATCTTTGAATGATTGGGGAGAGAATGTTAAAAATGTAACAAATATGTCCGGTATGTTTGAAGGATGTAGTGAATTTAATCAATCTTTGGATGACTGGAATGTTTCGAAGGTTACTACTATGGAAAAGATGTTTGCATATTGTAGTAAATTTAATGAATCCTTAAATGATTGGGAAGAGAAAGTTAAAAATGTACAAAATATGTCCCATATGTTTAAAGAATGTGAGAAATTTAATCAACCGTTGGATAAATGGAATGTTTCGAGTGTTACTACTATGGAAAAGATGTTTGCAGGATGTACTAGTTTTAACCAAAATTTAAATACTTGGCAAGTTCCATTACTTCAAAATTATAATGATATGTTTTTAGGCGCTAGTAGTTTTAATTTGCAATATCATCCCGTAAGTACCGTACGTACCGTACGTAACGTACGTCCTGTACGTGAAATCCGAGCCAATCCTAATCCTAATCCTAATCCTAATCCTAATCCTTATCTAAGAAATTTGTTTACTTTTTATAAAAATTTAACATTAACACCATTAGAAAATTCAACGCTTTCTTTTGATTTATCTACTTCTCAATATGATCCAATTACTTTGGAAGATGTTGTACCTAGCAATTATTTATCAGAAGATGTTAATAATATTATCATTCTATTTAAAAATAATCCATATTTTTCCAATAAAGAAGTAATTAAAAAATTAATATTAGATGGTTCTGCAATAAAATATGGATGTAAACAAGAAGATACCTCATTGATTCCAAGAAGAGAAAACATCATTTTGAAAGAAGAATGTTTTAATATGAATAAAATAGGCATCATTTCCGGTTTGGTTGATTTACATAAAATAAAAACAATACTGGAAAATAATGAATTGAGATTATTTGAATTATCTTCTTCCCCAATAAAAAATTATGTAAGTACTGCTTCGTATTATATGCTTAATTATCCTATGGCAAGCCGTATTGCCATAAGTGAAACTCATTGTCAAACCGGACAAGCAATGAATGTATATGATATAAAAAAAATAAATTTATCAAGTGGAGGAAAACGTAAAACAAAAAATAGAAAAAGTAATAAATTAAGAAGAAGAAAAACAAGAAAAAATAATAGAAAAAAAACAAGAAGAAAGAATATAAAACAATTTAACTAGTAATAGTATAAGTGCTCGAAGTAGCTAATTGTTGTTGTGATTTTGCGGCATTCTCTTGTTCTAAAAATGTTTGGTAATTTTTTTCCATAGTTTTTGGATTATTTGTGCATCCTCTAACAGTGAGTTTCATTTGTACAATAGAAGTAAGTAGTATACCAGTATAAATAAACCACATTGCTTCGCCAACGTTATCTCTCGTAACGACTAAATCAAATAACTGATTTTTAATATCATCTGACAGTGGTGAATTAGTTTGGTATTTTTCTTTCATAAGTGGTTTTAATATATCCCAATATCTTGGAAAAGTGTTAGGAACAATTTGATTAATTAAAATAGAAGTATTACCGAATATTTTAATAATAGCGTCAGCTGCAGTTTGTAATTCTTCTTTTTTTTCGTGAGAGAGTTGTTTGTCGTTGTCGATTTTTGTTTGTATTTCACGGTCAATTAATAACTCAGTTAATAGTTTGTTTGCTGTACTACTAACAAAAAAATATCCGATTACATCAGAAAAAGCTGTTTTAAATCCGGGATAAATAGAGAGAATTAAAATAACTGCTCCAAAAATAAGTGACCATGGTATAAATGTATAAATGCCGGCTGCTCCCATATTATCAGTAATATTACCTCCACAAGTAGATGTGATTACATAAGAATTAACAATAAATTGTATTACAATTACTAACAAAACATAAATAGCTAAATACATATAACTATTTTTTAGAAACAATTTAGACTGTTCGGGGTTCATAAAAATATCTAATTTAAGTGTTGGTTTAATGGAAAAATAATAAAATAATGTGGTTAATAAAAATGTGACAATATTTAAATAAGAACTAGCCATATAGATAATATGTATAATTTAATTTATAATTTTAACTTGAATTATTATGAACTATAACGAAGATTTTTCTAAACCAAATCTAACCGAACCGGGTGTAAAATCTTTTTTAAATTATACGTTAAAACAATGTCATATGATAAAAAAAAATTATTATAATACCATATATAATTTAAGTTTGTTATTTGTATTTTTATTTCTTTTAGGACTATTCTTATTTTTTAAGTATAAAGGAAAATTAACAAAAGAAGAAATTGAACAGCGAAATAGAGAGAAAGAACAATATATTTTATTGAAAATTCAAAAATTTCAAGAGGCTAAAAGACAAGAACATCAACAAATAATCCAATCAGATATGATTACTGGTTTACCCAGTTTTTCAAATAGTTTATAAGTAATTAAATATTTTATATATTCATAAAATATAAAATGAATAATACGACTGTTACAAAACCTACTGTAAATGATGCAATTGAAGAATATTATAGGCTTAAAAATAAATATGAGATGGAAGTCAATAATAATAAAAAAAAAATTTTAAATAATATTGGATTAAGTATTAAGGAAAAACGAAGGGAATATTTAAAATTAAAACCCAAATGTATACATTGTAAAAGAGCAGGAGGTACTATATTTACGACAAAACATTCTACAAAAGAAGAATATCGTGAATTAAAGGCAACCTGTGGCATATTAGCGGACCAATGTAATCTAAATATAACAATAAAATTAGGTATATACAATTTATTACCAAATATATTAAAAGATCTAACGACAAATATAATTGAAACAAAAGATATAATTATTGATAATAAAAATCAATTATTATTTGGGTTTATCACAACAAATGATGCGATAAAAGAATTTGAAAGCGATAAAGAATATATAAATGAATTAACATCATTGTATGAATTATATTTAAATAAATTAATATTGGGATCTGAAAATCCGGTTAAAAAAACAGAGTTAGAAGATAATATTGAAAAAAGTTATGTAATAATTAATCAAATAAAAGATTGTATTACAAATTATAAAGAAACAGATAATAAAGGGTTAATTAAAGATGCTGTTGAAATATACACCACAATGTTAAAACCTTTGTTACTTGAAATACGTAATTTAAAATATAAAGAATATTATATTGACTATAATGATAAAACGAATGTATATAATTTAGTACAAAAAAAAACATCGATAAAGTCATTAGAATATCCGACATATAAATCAGAAGTAATCGAATATAATGTAAAACCATATAGTTCCGTGACTAAAAGTTCTGCAAAAAAAAGAGTATTGATAGAAAGTGATACCGAAGAAGAAAGTGATATCGAAGATAAAAGTGATATCGAAGAAGAAAGTGATATCGAAGAAGAAAGTGATATCGAAGAAGAAAGTGATATTGGAGAAGTTGAAAGTGGTGAAAAATAAAAAATTTTTATGTAACTATTATATATGCTATTTAATTATGTTTCTTTCCCGGTCTTTTTAATAAGTTTTGCAATAGGATTATTTTTTGTCTATATTTTAGGACCAGATATAAAAAAAATATATGTATATCCGACGCCGGAAAATGTAGATAAAGTATTGTTTAAAGATAAGGCAGATAACTGTTTTTATTTTAAAGAAGAATTAGTAGAATGCCCGAAAGATTTATCAAGTATATTTACAATTCCAATGCAAATATAATATTAGTATATTTTTGTATATATAATATATAAATGGCAATTAATTTTGGAAAATTTGTTCATAGTCAGACAGGCAAATATGTAATGTCTGTTTTGATTGGATTAGGGTTGGCTTCTCTATTTAGGTCAGTATGTAAGGGGAAAAATTGTGTATTATTTTACGCCCCCCCTTTAGAAGAATTAAAAGGAAAAATATATAAAAATGGTTCAGACAAATGTGTGAGATTTAATGCAATTGTAACAAAATGTGATTCAAAAAAGAAGACAGTAGAATTTGAATAATTAATTGCGTAATTATTAATTAAAATGAATAATTATTTATAATAATTACTAATGAATGATGTTACAAGTTTATCTGACTTACAAATAGATCCAATAGGTGGGTCTTCGATGGGTTCAAATATAGCAATGACAGCAACAGAGCAATACAACCCCAATATTGATGCATTTCCGACAACCCAATCGGTTCCTTCAAAACAAGAAATAAATACTGGCGGAGAATTAGATGAGTCAACAGTACATTTACTTATAAATGGTTTACAAAAAGCTGCAATGTCAGGAGCAACAAAATTACCGTCAAGAGATATACCAATGATGCCTAGTCAATATATGAATGATCGTGAAATAAATCCACATTTTATACCAGAACCTACTAAAAGAAATTATGATTATATACAAGAAGAACAAGAAGATAACATACCAGAAAACGATGTTATAAAAAATTATAAAAAAAAAACTAAAAAAACAGAATTAATGGACGATTTTTATAATGAGATACAGATACCTTTATTATTAAGTTTATTATATTTTTTACTTCAATTACCTTTCTTTAAAAAATGGTTATTTCGTTATTTGCCTAATTTATTTTTAAAAGACGGTAATTTAAATATATATGGATATATTTTTAATAGTGTTTTATTTGGTTTAACATATTATATTGTAAATAAATTAAGTATAATAAGTTTACGATTAGGTAATTTTTAGAAAAAAATAAATTCACATAGATAAATGATCGAAACCTATGTGAATAAATTAATAGATAATTTGCCTGGATCTTTTACTCCATTAAAAATAGATTTAGTTTTAAGTGGAGGTGCATTTAATGGTAGTTACTTGATTGGTGCATTATATTTTTTAAAAGAAATGGAAAATAGAAATTATATAAAAATTAATCGCATATCTGGATGCAGTATTGGTGCTATTGCTGGATTATTATATACCTTTAATGATTTAAATAAAATATCAAAAATATACGAGTATATTACAAAAAAATTTAAAAAGAAACATAATTTATCTATTTTAAAAAATATTAAGAAGATTATTGGTAAAAACATTTGTGATAATTATCAAAAAGCAAATGATAAGTTATTTATAAGTTATAATAATATTGAAAGGTGTGAAAAAATAATAAAAAATAGGTATAAAAGTGCGGATGATTTATGTAATAGTATAATAAAATCATGTTTTGTACCATATTTAATCGATGAGAAAATGTGTTATAAACATAAATATATTGACGGTATAACACCATACATATTTAATACGGAACCAGATACCAAAATTTTATATTTAGATTTATTTACTTATGATAAATTTAATAATTTATTAAACATAAAAAATGAAAAAAATACGTTTCATCGTATCTTATCTGGTTTACTTGAAATGCATAATTTTTTTATAAAGAATAAAAATACGGAAATGTGTAGTTATGTTAACGAGTGGTCTGTAATAAATATAAGTTTATATCAGATAAAGTTGTATTTAGAAAAATTAATTGTATATATTGCTTATATGTTATTAATTATAAATAAATACGTTAACAAAAATATTAATTATCCACTTAAAGAAACATTTATTTATAAATTACTTGTTCAAATGTATAGAAGTTTTTTTACTCTATTTTTAGATACTTATTGTTTTTAACCAACGGCATCCTCAGTTTAGAAATCTATAATTTTATATAAACGATAAATTTCTTCAATATATTTAATACATTCAACTTGTGTTCATTTATTAGTTGAATTTACGTCATTTACGGATGTAATAGTTTAAGTCAGGTAATAAGATGTACCAGTAGGTTTTTTATTATCACTTATAACTATATTATTTATTATACAAATTATAAATATTATATGGTTCTTTTTTTTGTTTATGTTTTTTTAGAGTTTTATTAATACTTTTCTTATGTTTTTTAGTAGTTTTAATTTTATTAAATGACTTTGTTGTTTTATTTAATTCGTCTGGCTTATAATTTAAAAAATATTTTTCAAATTCTTCTTTATTTCCTTTTTTTAATTCTTTGTATTTTAATGCTTTATTTGCGCGTATTTCTTCGATTGTTTCTTGATGACCATAACAAGTAATTGTAAATCTACGAAGTAACCCGTCTTGTGCTAATCTATTTTTTTGTTGTACGTCAAATAAAAACTTAGCCATACAAGAAATTCTGTCTAAAAATTCGTTATAATACGGTTTATTAGCATACAAAAATGCTAAATAAAAACTTAACATAGTATCAATAGTAGCAATTTTCACTTTTTGTTTATTCTCTTTAATTGTATTAAAACTATGACATGCAATGGGTTTATAAATAAAAGCGACGGTGTCATTATTTATTAATATTTCATAATGTAACGGTATAATTTCGCCTATAGGATTTTTTTTAATTATTTTAACATTTTTTATACCGATTTCTTTTAAACGGCTTTTAACAATGGATGATGTGGTTTCAGGATCATTAGATAATACGTCAAAGTCGGGAATATGTCTGAGTTTTTTTTTGAAAGCTTCGGGCATATATCGAGAATATAATGAAATAGCATAGCCTCCAAAAAAAACTACCCCTTGATCAATAAATACATTTTTAATTGTTTCATAAACAATATTTTCGTCTGACTTATCTTCAAAATCTCTTTGAAAAGATATGTTTTGACAATTTGCGTTTGTAATAGGATAATGCTTATTTAATAAAATTAGACGTTTTAAAACCTTTTCCCATCTGCTTGTATCACCAGCTGGTCGTGAGAGTTCTAAATACATAGACATACGTAGAAAATTAGGAGGAGTGTATAAAATGCCTCGAATACGTATAGCGTCTTGTTTAAGCGAATAAAAAATATCTTTTTGTAACTGAGTAATATCGGCGATTGGAATATAATTTACGAATACTTTATAAGTTCCCACATGTTGGCCCGATTTAGCTTCAACATCTTGAAATCCTAATCGATAATAAATATCCGCTAATTCTTTGGTGTCTTGAAAGGCATTTTGCGAAAAAAAGTCGTAATCAGGTATATCTATATCTTTATTATAAAATTGGTCTTCTTCTGGCAGAATATTATTTATGGCAGTTCCACCGTAACAAATTAAATTTTTACGTTGAATAAAATCTTCGACGATTTTAACAATTTGTTTAATATCTTCTGAATTAACGAGGCGTTTACCGATTTTTTCTTGTGCTTTATCGACTGCCATACGTAATATTGCTAATTCACAATCCGCAAATTTGATACCTTTGCATGTTTTATTTGTATATTTCATATGTATATATATAATGTAAATAATTTAAACACAATACAAATAATTAAATTTACGTATGGATAAAAAATGGAACATATTAAATCAAATAAAATACTAAATATTGGATACAGTTTAAATTAAAAATTAAAATTATAATAATCTGTCGCAACATTACGTGTTTGGTAAGAATAATTTGGATTTTGAGGTGTAGGTGTAGGAATGGTAACTGCATGATATCGTAATTCGTATGGTTTTAATGCAAACGCATATCCAGCATTATCAAAAAATAACGCATTTTCAAGTAAAAAATTATCAACATATTGATAGCGCATTGCAACCATTTGACACCCTGATGCACGACAAAAATATCCGCTAGGATTAGGAGGATTTGTAGCAACATCGGGTAAAACTATTGTCATCGCTATTTTATTATATTCAGTTAATTCGTTAATATCTGGATTATTTTTAACATTATAATAGTTATACGCTCTAACAAAAGCAGAATTACTTGTTAAATTAACATATTCTAAAAAATCTTGGTTTTCAAGAAAAGCATTATTTATTCTGTCGACAATTAAAATAACTTTATTTTGAAAAGTAAGCAATGGATAATTTGCTAAATTTTTACCAGAGTTTTCAAAACTATATTCTTTCCCTAACATAATCGTGTCATATGATTTAAATATATTTGCTAAATTACCGTACATTTTTTGATTATTACTTTTTATTCTAAGGTGAATAATTAATGGGTCGGTAGGATTGGGACATGTGCCCCCCGAAAATGCGTAATTTTGTATAGTACTCATTACATCACTAAAATTTACGTAATTATATGTTTCTTTAATATAATAGTTATCTACTGTACTTGTTGCAACAACGGGATTGTTATTAATTGAATAAATTTCAAAGTCTAACCCTCTTACACCTTGTTTAATGATTGCTTTTAATATGTCAAGAGATACATAGTCATTTTTATAAGATCCCCCACTACAAGAATTATAAGCTGTTTTAATATAATAGTCATAAAGATTACCAGAACAATCTGGATCATTTGTATTAATAGGTCGAATGTTACCATCGACTGATGGATATAATGTATTAATATAATTAGTTTCATTTCTAGGTAAACGAACCATGTATATAATATAACTAATAACAATCATCAAAATAATTAATGTAAAACACCAGACAATATAACTCTGAAAGTTTTGGTCGATTTTTTTTAAATTTGTTAAATAGTCGTTAATATAAGAACTTGACATAAAGTAATCTAATATAATATATTATTTAAAAAAAAACAATTCTTATTAAGGAATTGTTTTTTTTTATTAAGTGATTTTAAATGGTTTTAATTTGAATTTTGGTTAATTTTTAGGTTAATTAAGTTTAAAGCATTTTTTTTTGTTTTTACATTAAATTTTATAAAAAGGTGTAATAAGTTACAATTAATAGTTTTAGAAGAAACCTAACATCCATACGATTAACCCTTTTCTTGTAATAAGTAAATTTTTGCGATATAGCGTTAAATTATCTATGGCTATATAAAGTGATTGATGTTTGAATTGTTAACGAATATGTATTTAAAATAGCCGGCGTTCACGCGAAAAACTTGAAAACGGACGGTTCCACGCCAATTTAAGCTTATATGTTTGATATATATTGGCACCATGAATACTGTATAACGTATTTGGTATAAAAACACGACAAACAATTGTTATACCCCATATTAATATATAACAGAAAGCTTGTGTAACGGTTTTGTGTGTTATGATATATATTGCATATAATATAACATAAAATAAATACCAATTAATACATATATATAATATAATAATAATAACAAATGTATATAAATTAGAATTAAATGATATTTTAAAACAATTATATGTTAAATGATAGTCTTCTTCAAATAATTTAACTGGTTTACTATCTTTTTTATAATTGTTTATACTGGTTTCTTTTTTATATTTTTGTAACTGTTTATTTTGCCAAAATAATATAAATTTTGACAAATAATAGGTTTCAATAATTGTTTCAATAAATGCGAATATAATAAAAGATATAAATGTTTTTAACGAAACAATTTTTATATAGTTATATTTAAAGTCAAACTGTAAAAGTAATATAATTAAAATTTTAAATTTGATTAAAGTATTAGTATATTCTCTATTACTTTTATTAATCAAATTAATATTGTATTTAGGGATAATGTTAATTGAGTTCATTTTAGTCGCATAGTATGAATTTGTACCTCTTTATAATTTGATGAAAAGTATTTCATTTTTTTTTAAATTGGTGACTTTTAAATTTACTAAAAATATAATAAATATGTATATAATTAAAATATGGAAAAAAATTTACGGGTATTAAATAATTTTTTTAATGAAGATGATATTAAGCTGTTAATTAATTCTGACGAGGTAAATAAAAATTATAAAAAATTTATGGAAAACGGTTCGGTATCACACTCATTTACAATTACTTTAACAAAAGGGTTACAAGATAGTTTGTCAAAATATTTTTCTTATTTTGCTGATTCAACATTGAGAGAAGTTCCCATGAGATGGGTTATTGGCGAAGTATCCGAACATATCGATAATACAAGAACTGGCGAACCTTTTGAGACATCTGTTGTGATTTATTTAAGTAATGACCCTACAACTGTATTTACGATTGATAATAGTTCTTATCCAATTGAGAGAAACTCATGTTTTTTATTCTCTCATGGATTAAAACATAAAATAGAAAAGGTAAAGGACAATATATCTAACATGGTTATTCCAAGACTGATAATGGGTCCGATGAATGAATATGCATTAAAAGTAGGATGTAATAATTATGGTTATTTTAGTAGTATGTTAAATGCTACATCAAGTACCAATCAATTAAATTATCAATGTTTAAATGTAGCAATTTTAAATTTATCAGATGTTGGGTTAGTTATACCTTACGGATATGTATTTAATGGATGGTTAGCTTATAACACAAATCCTGATGTTACAAACGGATTTCCGGATGATCAATTATATTTGCCCGGCGAAATATATTATGATGCATCTTATACAGGTTTTGTATATAATTTATATCCGTCATTTTCACAAATAGCAGCTAATCCTTATTTAGTTTACGGAGGAGGTAATTCTGGCGGTAATTTTTGGTATGGTAATTCAACCGGATTTCCTGGATTTTTATATAAAAAAAATTTAGGAGTAGGAACACGTAGAAGTACGATCTCGGGTGCAGCAGGTAATAGAATTGCGCCAAACGCATATTTATATAATAAATATAAACCAGGTATAAATGGTATAGGTGCGTCAACTATAGCAAATAGACGTGCTAAAAATCGATTAGCTAGTATATGTAAACCAAAATCTTATTGTGGAAACTTTCAACCGTATTTAGGAAGATATAGTGGTTATACTTGGAATGTAAATGGTTATTTTCCTTATCCAAAAGATCCTACTATTTAAAAAATATTTACATAATATATGAATACACAAAGATATAGACCAGCTTCTAATGAGCACTTAAAAATGGCAATTGAATATTATATAGGATATACTAGAGCACAGGCAATAAAGGACTATGGAGACATAAATACCTGGGATGTAAGTCAAATTAAAGATATGTCTTATTTATTTGAAAATATTAAAAAATTTAATGAGCCGATTGGGTCTTGGGATGTTAGTAATGTTACGAATATGAGGGGTATGTTTTATGGAGCAGAAAATTTTAACCAATCTATCGAAAATTGGAATGTTTCGAATGTTACGAATATGGGTGAAATGTTTTATGGAGCAAAAAAATTTAATCAATCTATCGAAATTTGGGATGTTAGTAATGTCACGAATATGGGTGGTATGTTTGGGCATGCTATAAAATTTAATAAATCTTTGAATGCATGGGGTACTAAACTTAAAAATGTTAAAAATATGCAAAATATGTTTGATAACGCAATAAGTTTTGATCAACCCTTGAATAATTGGGATGTGAGTAATGTTACTAATATGGACTGGATGTTTCATGAAGCGAATAAGTTTAATCAACCTTTAAATAATTGGAATGTTAGTAAGGTTACTGGTATGTGGTATATGTTTTCTCACGCATTTTTATTTAATCAACCTTTGAATAATTGGAATGTTGGTAAAGTTACAAATATGGAAGGTATGTTTGAAGCAAGTGATTTTAATCAACCTTTGAATAATTGGGATGTTAGTAATGTTACTAATATGTACCATATGTTTTTTGCAGCACGTGATTTTAATCAACCCTTGAATAATTGGGATGTCAGTAAAGTTACTACTATGTCAGGTATGTTTTATGGTGCTCGCAAATTTAATCAGTCTTTAAAGAGTTGGAATAATTATTTAGAAACAAATGTTAAAATACGCGAGCTATTTGATGAAAATACTGCAATAGATGATATAGATAAATTACCACAAAAATATATTGATGTTATGAAACCTGAAGTTAGAACGAGAATAGAAAATAATTATAATATGATAACTGAAATAGGTTCTAAATACACTTTTGATGATAAACATAATATACCTGATGCATCTTCTTATCAAAATTTTCCTCCACAATATCCAACTGGAGGTAGAAAAACTAGAAGAAAGAATAGAAAAACAAGAAAAACTAAAAGAAATAAAATAAAAAATAGAAAACGTGTATATAAAAAAAATTGATTTTAGTTAAAATATTTATAACAAATTAAAATACTAAAATATTTAAACAATGGAGTTATTTAACAATTTACCAAAAGATATGATAATCAATATATTACTTTATGATAATCATTTTGTAATAAGAAATGGTAAATTATTAATGATAAATAAAATAAAAGAAGAGAGAAAACAGGTGATAAAAAATGTATTATCTTTAAATAAAATACAGTATGAATATAGTGAATTCTTGAATAGAAATATTGCTTACGTAATATTAGAATTTGATACAAATATGGAAGAAACAAATGAACATAAGTTTTATATTAAAATGGGTTTTGACAAGATATATTTAACTAATAGTTCTTATACATTGTAAAACTGTATTTGTATTTATTAAAGAAAGATATAATATATATTGAAATAAATAATTAAATATATATTTTATATATAAATATAATGGCAGGTGGTTTAATGAATCTTGTAAGCCAAGGGCAAGAAAATATATTATTAAATGGAAACCCCACATTATCTTTTTTTAAGAAGAGTTATAAAAAATATTCAAATTTTGGAAAACAAAATTTTCGTGTGGATTTTCAAGGAACACCAACTTTAAATTTAACAACAGATAGTACTTTTGTATTTCAAATACCACGTTATGGTGATTTGTTAATGGATTGTTATATATCTATAGAATTACCGACAATATGGTCTCCAATTTATCCTCCACAAGAAGTAATACAACCAGATGGTTCAATAATTTATACCGACTGGTCTCCGTATGAATTTCAATGGATAGAAAATTTAGGTGCTCAAATAATAGAAAAAGTAAGTATAACCTGTGGAAACCAAAAACTGCAAGAGTATTCGGGTCAATATATATTATTATCTGCTCAGAGAGATTTTAGTTCTGAAAAGTTGGCATTATTTAATGAAATGATCGGTAATATACCGGAATTAAATGACCCTGCTGCTTATAATTATCAGATAAATGGCGTAAAAGAATATCCGAATGCGTTTTATACAACAAGTGCGGCAGGGGCACAACCTTCTATTATGGGTAGAACCTTGTATATACCATTAGGTGCATGGTTTAATTTAAATTCGGTAAATGCGTTTCCTTTGGTATCTCTCCAATATAATATATTACAAATAAGTGTAACATTTCGTCCGATAAATCAATGGTTTACAATTCGTGATGTACAAGATTATATAAATGGATATCCGATTGTAGCGCCGAATTTTAATCAGTTTTATATGCAGTTTTACCGTTTTTTACAAACACCGCCAGATGAGACATTAGGTCCAACTTCTTATACTGATACGAGAGTATTATGGAATGCGGATATTAATTTAAACTGTACGTACTGTTTTCTCTCAAATGATGAAGTTGATTTATTTGCGAAAAATGAACAAAAATACTTGATGAAATCAATTTATGAGAGACCATATTATAATATAACAGGACAAAATAAGATAGATTTAGATTCAATTGGAATGGTAATAAGCTGGATGTTTTATTTTCAGCGTAGCGATGCAAACTTACGTAATCAATGGTCAAATTATACAAACTGGGAATATAATGGGGTTATGCCTTATCCTGCGACTAGTGCTGCAACTTCAGGAGATTATCCGAATCCGGACCCATCTGGGCCGTCAACTTTAGGTCCGGGTACTAATCCTGATGGTTCTGCAAGTGGGTTGTATACTACGGGAGTATATAATCCGCAGAATTTGAAAAACATATTGGTAGCAATGGGAATACTTTTAGACGGAACTTATCGAGAGAATTTGTTACCAGAACAAGTATATAATTATGTAGAAAAATATGTTAGAACCGCTGGTAGGCTACCAAATGGTGTATATTGTTATAATTTTTGTTTAGATACAAATCCGTTTTTAACACAACCTTCAGGTGCAATGAATATGAGTCGTTTTACAAATATCCAATTTGAATTTACAACAATTTCTCCTCCGTTTAATCCTTACGCTCAAAGTCTAACAATTTGTGATCCCAATACAGGTGACATAGTTGGTATCAATAAACCGACTTGGCAAATATATGGATACAACTATAACCTTTATGTAATTGAAGAGAGAGTAAATCTTCTTCAAATAGTTTCGGGTAATTGTGGATTATTATATGCTCTCTAACAATAAGTTTCAACACGAATACCTTTTTGATTATATACCCTAATTCTTTTCATATAAAAGAGATACGTGATAGTGGTGAATTATACGCAATTTTAAATGAATAGTCCATTTCCAGGAACATTCTATAATTACAAAACTAATGTACTAAATGTAATATTTCATCAAAAGAATGGACGACCATAATATTTTCATTTAATCTCTCAGATTTATCAATACAATTATCATCGTCGATAACACAAATACGAATATTTGCCTGAAACTTGTTTCTTAAAAGATCGCTTAAATAATTTAATTTGCTATTCGTATCCGGTACCATTTTCACAGCCCCTTGGCTTCGATATAAAACTTTTCGTAAAAACAATATGTTTTCATTTTCATTTTGTAAAACATTATATAAGCGAGAGAACCGTCGTCTATATTTTTCATTAATCCTGGGAATATTCCGCGAATATTCTTCAGGTGTTTGATTATTGGCGTCGTGTAAACTAATAGCGGAACATTTTCTCTCAGTGGATCCATTACAATTATTGTTGAAAATATATGTATAAGGCTGTAAAGGATCCCATACAGCATTTAGTTTATCACATTCAGTAAATTCAAAATAGTCTGTTTCAAATGTGTAAATAATAAAATCGATATTAGACCATAACCAATCAAACGGATAATACTCGCTCGGAAAATGTTTTTTAATAAAATAACCGACATCACAATTACATCCAAGACTAATTACTTTCATTAATTTAAATTTAATAAATTGCTTTTAATATGATTTTAAATAAAATTAAAAAATGAGTAATTTTATAAAGTAATGGCATATCCATATAATGATATGACTGATAACATTATAATGGATTTAAGTGATGGTAATTTATTTCATTTACCTCCAATATTAAGTGGACTAAATGAATTAGACTTTGGGTTAGATTGTTCGATGAATAATTTAACTGAATTACCTGATGACTGGGCATATTTAAAAACTCTCGATTTTTCGTATAATAATTTGGCAGTGTTACCAAAAAATATGCCAAAAATAACAAATATAGATATAATAGGTAATAATTTAGAATGGGTCCCAATGAATATTTATAACTATAAAAAATTGAAATATTTAGATTTATCTGAAAATCGTATAAAAATATTAGTAAAATATTGGGCATTTCCAGATACTTTAATAGAATTAAATTTAAGTAATAATTCGTTATTATGTATACCAAGTAACTTACCGGATAGTATATCTATCTTAAATCTATCCGGAAATAAAATAACCGTATTGCCTTATAAACTACCAAATAATTTAAATAAATTATATTTAAGCAACAATCGCATAAAATGTTTGACCAATAATTTACCTGTAAATTTAATACATTTAACAATTAATGATAACGAATTAGAATTGTTTCCGGAAAATTTACCGAACAATTTAGTATGGTTTACATATGATAATAACCCCAAAATAGAAAATTTATTCCATTTGTTAAAAAATATATTTCTTTATATTTGTAAAAAGTGGTGGTTAAACCCGCTATATATTGATGAAATGAATATTATTACTAGAACTTTAAATAGATTAATAATAATAAATAGAAATAATGTAATGATTGAAAAAGCGGTTCGTATATTTTCAAGACCTCAAAATATCGCAAACTTCCTAGAATATATTAGTGAAAATGATTACTATAAAGAAAAAGCAAACACATTTTTAGGTAAATTAGATATATATGACGTATCCTTTTAACTTTTAATAATTGGACGGTAATGGTCCGTCTGTTATAAAATCCCCCATCATTTCATATCTTTTTTTATATAATTGACTATTATCGGATGATTTATATCGCCGATCAAATAACTGTTGTGCTTCTAAAGTAGGTCCGAACCATGCATTTGGGCCTAAGTTCGGTTGTAATGGTTTAGCATTTGGTTCGTTTAAGACAGTTGAATTAATTACTAATGGATTAGTAGTAAGTGCGGAATATTGCGGAGTAAGCCCCCAGGTTAATTTTCCTGCTTCATTATTCCCAGGAACATTCTTTGAACGTTCTTCAGTAAGAGGAGGGGAATAAGGTGCGCATCCATGACAATCAATATCTGCGAAACATTGTGTACCCGATATACTACACCGTGATGTTGGACCACAAAAATTACTGCAACTATATTTTGTTGTAAGTGGTAAGTCTACTGTATGACTTGTCGACCCGTTATTTTTTTCTTGCTTATTAGCTTGAATATTTGAAAAAGTTTCTTTTATAAAATACACATAATCATTTATTGACAGATAATTTATCCATAAAAATATACTGATTAATATAATAATACTTATAATTGCTAGCATATATGTTGTTCCTAATTTCTTCATATAATAACGTATTTTTATAATTTTGCTAAAATGCGGGGAAATTGTCGCAGTCTTTTATTATATGATTTCAAATAGGCGAAATTAAGTTGTATTTTATATACTCTTATATCTCTCAAAATTACTGCTTTTAATATAATTTAGTAATAATAATTTTATATCACAATAAAATATAAATGTCAGATACAAACCCAGATACTTCGGCTATTGATAATAAACAAAATACAAGTACTACGAATGCAACTAAAAATATACCAAAGTTTTTATTAACACTGATAAAATTATTACTATTTGTAATTATTTATTTTTCATTAGGAGGTTTAACATTATATGTCTGTAAATTGGCACAATCAAATATATTACCGACTGAAAAAAATTGTTTTCCTTATACCTATTATAAGCCAAAAATAGATGAAATTCAGACAAATATATTTCCCACATTTACCGATCCACCATTATCAATGAAAATGAAGTTCCCTTATGACGATTATAATTCTGCTAATAAAATAATAGACTTATTTCGTAACTATAAAAGTGACCCCGATTCGTATTTTTTGACAAATTATTTTATTGAAATTGTTGAAAATTTGATATTGTTTAATTATTCTTCCTTAAATTGGGTTTTAAATGGTTTAAATAATTTACCAGAATTATTCATAATATTATTGGGACCAATTATTGTATTTTTCTTTGCCTTTTTTATATTTTTATGGGACCATTTATATGTTATATATTTATGGTTTGTTAGTATGTCATGGTTTTTTAAAACAAACACAAATAATACACAAATGGGTAAACCTGTTTGGAAATATGTATCTTTTTTAGAACCAGTGCCATTTGCGTGTGCTATCGGATTAGTAATATTATTTTGTTTTTTAGTTTGGGTTTTAATTCTTGGGTTACCTGTTTTACCGTTTATTACGGTATTTATATCTATTATTACTATTTCAATGTATAAAGCGGAAATGAATAATAAAACAATTACCTCCATAAATATAATTAAGGATTTATTTAAATTTTATAAAACTACTATCATGTCTGTATTTAGTATATTAATTATTATAAGTGCATTTACTAATTTAGGAACTGTACCAGGTATTATATGTTTAGTTACGCTACTATTAATTTATTTTGGACTTATTACGGTTGATTTATTTCATCAGAAAATAGAACCAAACTTATCTGCGTTAGTGAGTAATAAACAAGCTAAAAAAGTATGTCATTTAAATGATCCATTACGAAAAAAACACGGCTTTCTTTATAATTTGTTTAGCGGAGGTGCAAATGATTTAAACCAAGATTTAAAAAAATTAGAGAAACAAATGGATTAATTAATCAAAATCTAATAAATCAATTGGTGATGATTTTTTTTTCATCAACTCTGTTGTTAATAAATCTATAGTATTACTTTTATTTTTTACATTATTTTCTAATTTAGCTATAATCATTTTCTGGTTTTCTACTAATTCTTTTAATTGCAAATTTTCTACATACATATTACATTTGTTTTTATTCATATTAATTAACCAATTTTGATGGTGTTTAGATTTAATATGTATTGCAAAATTACTATATTTATCAAATATTTTATCTGTCCTTGTTCCACATGAACATCGTAACCCATTTTTAAAATAAGATCCCGCTGGAATTTTATCAATAAAATTACCATGGTCATCTAAACTAGGTTTGTAATATTCTGGTTCTATTGTTAATTCCATATTTTATAATTTATATAATGTTTATATAAAAACATTTCATTTTTTTTTAATATCTTATCTATTATTATAATGTCACGTAATCTAACTTATAAGTTAACCCATAAATTTCAGCCATTAGATAGTCGCGATTATTTGTATACGGTTGACAATAATTTTAGGACACAAACATTAACAATAAAAAGTACAATTACTACTAAACCTGTTACGACTACAGTTCCGACTACATTTAATTTATCGACAATGGGGTTAGTTTCACCTATATTAAATCAAGGAGATATTGGGACATGTGTGTCGAATGCATTTTCTCTCTGCATAAGCAGTCAAACAAAAAATGGCGTAGCGATTTCAAGACTACTTCATTATGCAATGTGTAGGTGTTTAGATGATACACCTTTAAATGATGATGCGGGTACTTATGTAAGAACTGCGTGTAAGGTATTACAAAGTTACGGAGCTTGTAAAGAGAATATATACCCATATATAACTACTAATGTGTATAATTTTCCGCCGTTAACAGCATTTCGTAATTGTTATAATTTTGGAAAATTTACTTATATATTTCTAACACAAAACTTGGCAACAATTAAAACTTGTTTAATAACATATAAAGTTCCGATTGTATTTGCTATAATGGTTTATAGCAGTTTTTTGACTAATACTGTCGCAACTACAGGAGTAGTACCAATGCCAAACACTAGTCACGAAACTTTGGAAGGGGGGCATTGTTTAAATATTGTCGGGTTTAATGATACAACACAGGTATTTTACGTAGCAAATAGTTGGGGCACTGGCTGGGGAATGCGCGGATATTGTACAATACCGTATGCTTATATTTTAAATCCGAATTTAGCGAGTGATTTTTGTTTTACTCAATTTACGTATTAAGTATCATCATCTAAATTTGCTCTAAATATATTCAAAGGTGTAAATATATCAAATACGGTTAAATTATTGTTGTTATTTTATCTGTATTTAATGTATTTTTAGATTATTTTGTAATAATAAAACTTTTAAATGTTTTTTAATAAATAAGTTATTAAAAGAATTTACGTTATTTATATAATGAAATATAAACTTCCTAGACGTCCGTTTGTAACTGTTTGTACTCCTACCTTTAATAGAAGACCTTTTATACCAATGATAATAAAATGTTTTGAACATCAAGATTATCCAAAAGATAAAATAGAATGGATTATATTAGATGATGGCACAGATAAAATTGAAGACTTAGTTTCGCATATACCTCAAGTAAGATATTTAAAATATGACGAAAAAATGTCATTAGGAAAGAAAAGAAACATTGGAAATGATTTAGCAAAAGGCGATGTGATTGTTTATATGGATGATGATGATTATTATCCGCCGGAGAGAATAAGTCATGCGGTTAATATGTTGCAAGTAAATAACAAAGTTTTATGTGTGGGATCAAGTATGATGTTAATTTATTTTAAAGATTTAAATAAAATGTATCAATTTGGCCCTTATGGACCAAATCATTCTACGGCGGCAACGTTCGCATTTCGTAAAGAATTGTTAAAAGAAACTAGATTTAACGAAGAATCTTCGATAGCCGAAGAGAGAAATTTTTTAAAAGAATATAAAGTACCTTTTGCACAATTAGAATCAAAAAAATCAATTTTAGTTTTCTCTCATAGTCATAATTCTTGTAATAAAAAGGAATTATTAGAAGGATTAAAGGCACCTCCAAAAAATAGAAAAATATTTGAATCGGATATTTTACCAAGTGATATCATAAAAGACCCAAAAATATTACAATTTTTTATGAATGATATCGATGAACTATTATATAAATATGACCCAGGGAAACCTGAGAATAAATTAGATGTAACAAAACAAATCATTGAGATAAAAGAAAAAAGAGAGGCATTAATTAAACAAAAAATGAAAGAACAAGCGGATTACCAAGAAATAATCCAAAAAACAATGAGATTAAAAGACGTTGGTAATACTTCTTTACAACAAAAAATAGATGATTTAATGTTTACTGTTAATAATTTAACCTTGGAAAATAACCAATTAAAGGAAAAAAATGCTTATTTAGAAGACAAAATTAAAAAACTTATTAATGAAAAGATAGAAAAATTAAAGGCTGAAAAAAATGACAACAAATAAAATATCTTAGGAATTTATTTAAAGACATGTCAATAATATACAATTATGGTAAATATGGAAACAGATTATTTAACAAACGATGACTTAGTTATTCAAGATAATAAAATAGAAAATTCTCTTAAAAATACTGACGTCGGATATAATAAAATAAAAAAACCGGGAAAAAAATCTATTGAATTTTATACAAGTGGTGGGATAGGCAATCATATTCGTAATGCTGAAACTGGAGAATATTATGTTAATCGTGTAGGTACAAACGATGAGTTATTGTTTTTTAGCGTGCTAATAACAAATATTAAATGTAATAGCAAAAACGGCTCATATACGTTATTTTATAACTCCCCTGAGCAATATATGTCACATTTCAAAATATCATTGAACCAAAAAATAATTGACAATTGGTATAAAAAACGTAATGAGTATTTATTGTCTTAATTTAAATAATTAGTTATTTTATATGTTTTTATGGTTGTTTTATTTTTTTTTTAATTTAATTACAAAAAGAAATGTTCAAGACGTATATATTCGGTCATTAAAATTATATTCTGAAGAAAAATATGTTAATTATGCCGGATATGATAATCGTTATCCTAAAAATTATTCAGATAAAATAAGTATTGGTAAAATAAAACAATTATTTCAACAAAAAGAATGGTTAAGTATATTAACAAATAATGATGTATCTATAAATACAAAACTAAATATAATCCGTATCATGGATTTTTATAATAACAATAGTAAGGCTGGCTACTTATTTCATGGTATTGGTTTAGATTGATTCTAAAGAAATATTGTCGTTATCAAGATCAATATCTCCAATTTCGTTATCTTTTATTCCTGTTGCATTTTCCTTTGTATATTTTTCTATATATCTATAAATACGATTAATATCTAATTTAAAAATTTCATAATTTTCAAATAATACTTGAATAACACTATCTTCGTATTTAGATTTTATGTCAATAAAAAAACCGAACAAGTCTTTTTTTTCCATTCCTAATTTTTGACATAATTTTTGGATAAATAATGAGTTATTATATTCGGTCGAATATTTAGTTAAAACTTTTGTAAAACGAATATCCGTGCCCGATGTTTTAATTTTATTATCATATATGTCATGATATTGTTTATTATTTTGAAAAATTTTTATTAAAGAGCTCATTTCATTGAATTGCCATATTTGTTTTTGAAAAGTAATTCTGTCGATATAGTCAGCAAAACAAATATTATCCAATTGTTTTATATAAAAATTAATAATATATTTAGTTGAATTATCTCTTTCAATAAAATCAATTATATTTTCGTGCCATAACAACCCGACACTTGTTCTATCTGTTTCATTCATTATACTATTATGTTCGTTAATCGAATAATAATTATCTATTAGTTTAGTAATTATTTTTTTAGCATCATTGTTATACGACTTAACTTGGAATAAATTATCTATAATATTAACCGTAAAAAAATTTGGGTTTTTATTATAGATTTTATAAATATTATTAATTTTTCTTAAATCACCTTGTACATAATCAATAATTTTAGTTTTTATTATATCATCTAATGAAGGTAAAATAGATTGTATTATATTAGTAGTTTGTTGGATAGTAGGTTTATTTAATTCGATATTGTTACAAATCTTCATTAGTTCTTTAATTTTTTTATCAACATGATAATTACCAATACATATAATTGGATTAATTGTAAAATCTTCTAATTTTTGTTTTTTTGTTTTTTTAGGACGAATAATTTTTATTAATGTATTAATCCCTCCTTTGTCTCCATTATTCATTCCATCAATTTCGTCCATAATAATTGCGATTTTACGTACATTTTTATTGAATAAACTAATTATATTTTTGTCTGACATACCGTGTTTAGTAATATCTTCGATAACTGAAGAATTTCTTATATCACCTGCGTCATATTTAATCACATCATAATTTAATTCTTTTAAAATATTTGTAATAAAAGTAGATTTTCCTGTCCCAGGTTCACCATAAACATATATTCCTTTTTTAAATAGAGGATTGTTTTTATTCGCATCAAAAGAAAATAGAATGTTTTTTATAATACTCGCCTTTTCTTCTCTCTCAAGAATTTTATTTATGTTTAGTTTTTCCATTTATATACTTACAAATATTCTTTTTATGTCGGTTTTTACTTATACTTTCTTCGGAAATAAGTTCTCTAGCTAAGTTTTTACATTTAGTTGCTTCATTATCAATGCTATAATTTAATATAAAATATAAATAATTATGGTAAATAATATTTTTGTAATGATACTGCTTTAATTTTTTCCAAATATTTAAATTTTCATTGATGAGTCTTTTAAATACAAAATCACAATCTTGTCTTACCATATTTCTAATATAAGTTTCATAATTTGATATACGAGATTTAATAAGATAATGGTATGTGTCGTAATTATTTTTATTTGTAAAAATAAGATATTTTCTAGGGATATAATCATAAATAGATAAAATAATATCGTCTGGTAATTTATTTAACGACGAAAAAAAGTTTATATTTAAAGTCATTATAAATATATAAAGTATTATATTTATAATGTTTTGTAATATATAATATAGTATAATTTAAATTTAATGGTAAAAGTTATATTAACACGCGTCTATACAATAAAAAAATTAAGATAATTTTATATATCTTAATTTCTTTATTTTTTATTTTTTAATTTTTAAATTGAAATATCACAAACTATTATATTTTTCGGGCAAGATGTAAAATATATTTTGTTTATTCCATTATATGAACCTCTTTGTATATTATAGTCTATATAATTATCAGTTTCTAAATATGCAGTAGGTAAAAGTGCATAAATAATATTATCTATTTCATATTCATCTTTAAGTTCTTCTTTTAAATTAGTATTTAAAATAGTAAATGTCATTGAAATAGTATTTTTTTCTTTCCAAGAAAATGTTACATCATAATTTAATTTTACCGATAAATCTGAATTAAATATAATTTCATTATTACCATTTAAGCGTGCATATTTATAAATATTTTCTTTAATTAAAGGTATATTTGCAGGTTCCGTAATTTCTTTACGAGTGCTCATAGGTTTTTCATATGAACTCGTGAAATAACTACAATTTTTACAGTATACAATATTCACATCAATATCAAATGAAATAGTCGTCATTATTTTAAATTGTTATCAGAAACGTATTTGTTTGCTGAAAGTTAAACATTTCAAAAGCATTCATTTTTTTTTTTTAGTATTAAAAACATTTACCACTAAAAAAGTTTTACGTCTTTGCAAATTAAGTAGTTTGACACGGATTATTTACACCATATGTGATACCATCCCATGTTACTCCACATTTATTCGCCCAAGTATATTTAGCACAAGTACCATTTGTACCATTATAAGGCGGGTTATTAAAATTCATTACTAAATGGCCTGACTGTGGATTACAAGTTCCTAAATCTTTTATATTAGTACACGTGGTGTTATTACCAGAGCCATCGATTTGCCAATAATCAGGACAATCAGGCACCATAGGAGGCCATGTTTGCTTATAATTAGCGTACATTAGTGAAGTTCCGATAAATATTAGTGCTACAATTAAAATAATAATTGCTGCAATAAGAACAATTTTTTGAAATCCTTCCATATATAAATTAAATATATAATTTTTTCTATTTACTTTATATAAATGGAAAAAGTAAATAATGGACGTGTCGATATTAAAAGTCCAAACCGAAGGTGGGCTTCGCCAAATACTTCTGCATTATTTCAAATGTATGATAAAATTCCTGCGAATCAATGTGTGACTTTTAGGAATGCTACAGAAGGATTATGGAATGATACTTTATTGTCATCCACTTTTTTTTCTAAAGATAATATTCAAATACTTCAAAACGGAATTCGTGCAGGCGTCTTTAAAAAATCAAACGGACAATACCTAATTGGGCCACAAGATTGTGACTCACTTAAAATAATTATGAGAAGTGTATTTTTACAAAACGCCGCAAATTTACCATATAATATTCCTCAACAAATAAATGATTTAAATCAATTAGTATTAAATTACTGTGTTCAACAAGTTTATAGCGAGGCACAATCATATCTAAAATATTTAGATGATGCAAGCACTTTGGTAGTTCCGATCTCACATCCTGTTATGGCAGATAATAGTGATAAAACTTTGGAATTTACTAAATGGTTTTAAAATTATTATTTATATAAAAGAATAAATTATATTAACGTTTTTATATAAAACTTTAGAAAGTTATGTTAATATAAATTATATTGAATTCATATATATTATAAAAATATAATATATATGAATTCAAAAAAATATAAAAAATATAAAAAATCTTATGAAAAATCTTATAAAAAAAATAAACCACGAAATGTAACTATAAATAATAAAATAAATGATATAATTTTAAAAACAAGAAAAAAATATAATAAAAAAGGGGGGTTAGGTGACGAATATAATGAAAATATAACTGATAACATTGCAGCAGGCGTAGGTGAAACAAATGATATCGTAGATATAGATTTAGATGTAGATAAAAGAATGTTAGACGATAAAATGAAAAATATTTTAAATGATAAAATAAAAAACATTTTAAACGAGAATATCATAAATAAAAACAAAAATTTATCTAACTTATTACAAATTATTTGTAAAAATTCAACTAATTGTCTATCATTTAGTTATTATAATAGTGTAATAAAACATTTATTTGATAATTTTAATTTAAAGTATATTAATAACAAAAAAATTATAAAAATAGGAGAAGTCTCTGCGAACGGATATATTTTGTTGCTTCCATTTGAAAAGTTATCATACACTGTATATGCTGCTCTAAAATTTGCATTAAAAGCACATTCAGATAATTTATATTATGAATATATTGTTGGTAAATATTTTATAAACAAACAAATTAATAAATTACCTTGTTTTTTAGAAACGTATCATTTATACTTATCGCCGAATATTAATAGTACAAAGTATTATGATATTATTAACAATAGTAGAAGAGAGATTACTTTTTCATTAAAGGATGAACTTATACCAGTTATTACGGATGAACATAATTTTGATTATGGTTTGTCTTGTGATAAACCATTGAATTTATGTCTATTAATGCAATATTTTAATAATTTTATAAGTTTTAAGAATTATTTCCAAGAAATTTTCAATGAGGATGATTTAAAAGACCGATTATCTGTGTCAACATTATTTTATCAGGTTTATTTCCCATTAACGGTATTAAGTAATAATTATACACATTATGATTTACACGCGAAAAATGCGTTTTTATATAAACCGTTTGATGGTAAACAATGTATAAAAATGATATATCATACTAATAATAATATAATTACATTTTTAACAGAATATATTGTAAAAATAATTGATTATGGAAGAAATCACTTTAATAATGGTATTTTAAATACAGATATATTTATGAATAATATATGTAATACTGACAAGTGTAAACCAACATGTGGGTCAAAATATGGTTATGTTATGATTCAAGGACATAATACACCACATATTAGGGAATCTAAAATATTTCCAAGAAAACCGAATATTTCACATGATTTACGATTGGCTCATATATTAAGAGATATTTTAATAGATAAAATTCATATATGTGATAATATTGTATATGATAATAATTTTGGCACTAAAGAATTATTGTCTGATGATATTTATAATGGTATAGTAAAAAATATATTTGATATGAGAAAAGCATTAGAAAATAATTTATTAAATTATGATGATAATTACTTTAAAGATATATTTAACGAATATCAGATAGTAGCAGAAATGCATATATATGAAGATGGTAGAGATTATGAATTTAATATATTGCCAACTACATAAATAAACTTTTTTGTTTATTTTTTCGTCTTTAGTTTCGGTTTTTCTTTTTGCCCATTCATGACCACAGCTCTCTCCTCTTTATAAGATATGTATAATTCTCTTAATTTTTCTAATTCTTTTAACCACATTTCATAAATAGTTGTATTTTTAGTTTCAATTAACTCTTGTTCTTTAAGTTCTTTATCTTTTAATAATTTATTGACATTTTCTTCTGTAACTATATCCATAGGTAATTTTACTAGATATTTGTATTCTTCGTCATCGTCCATAATATCATATTTTTTAGATTTTAACATGTGAATAACTTCATCTTTTTTCTTTCTTCTTAAATCAATTGTCCCTTCTAAATTTTCTTTGATATATCTAGTCTTATTTAATAACAACAATAATTCTCTTTCTAATTTTTTTATGATATAATCTTTTCTATCTTGGTATAGTTTTAATCGTACATCATAATAATTATCAATGATGTCAGTTATTTTATCATATTTACGTAATTTGTCATTATGGTCAAATAAATGCATATTTGAATTAGTGTTTGTAGTAAATAGTTTTAATGTTTTTTCGAGCATATTAATACCATTTTCCAAAGGGCTCCCAAGGCACGCAGTGTCTGCGTTTTGTGCATGAGGCGTTGCGATATGAGATTGTTCTAATTCTGCTAATTTACCTTTAGGAAAACTAATAACAAAGTCCACGTTTGTGTCTTTACTCAAATCATCATAATCTTTAATAATAGCTGTAATTTTTTTACCGTCTTTATCAACACCAGGGTCTAATAAATGTTCTAAATGCTCTTTAAAGTCCTGTGTCCAATATCCTACAGGTAGTTCTGTAACACGAATTTTATCTTCTTCAATTTTAACGTATTGCCCCTTAATTAAGAATTTACCTGGTGAAATTTCGGAAATTACACCTTTAAACCCTTCATAGTAAGGCAGAAATACGGAAGTTTGATTCTCTATATTTAATAATTTATTTTTTAGGTAATCCATAATTTCAATCGGATTATAAGACATAATATCTGTGCTAAAACCTGTACCAATTCCTTTGGACCCGTTTACTAAAATCATTGGAATAATTGGCGCATAAAATATTGGCTCGACTGGTGTACCGTCATCATTTAAATAAGTTAAAATTAGGTCATCTTCTGGTGGGAATATTGCTCGTGTAATTTTATTTAATTGTGTAAATATATATCTTTCTGACGCACAGTCTTTTCCACCATTTATTCTTGTACCGAATTGACCATTAGGCATTAATAAATTAATATTATTTGAACCAACAAAGTTTTGTGCCATACCAATAATAGCGGCATTTAAACTAGCTTCCCCGTGATGATATCCGGAGTGTTCGGATACATATCCTGAAAATTGCGCAACCTTTATTTCACTTGTTAAATTACGTTTAAATGCTGAAAATAATATTTTACGTAAACTGATTTTTAATCCGTCCATTATATTAGGTATACTTCTATCACAGTCATATTTGGAGAAATGAATTAATTCTCTATTTAAAAACTCTTCGTAAGAAACATTGGATTTTGACGTATCTAAATAAGCATTTCTGTCATAATTATTCAACCACGTTTTTCTGTCATTGGCTCTTTTTGAATTAAATACCATATCAATCATATCAGCTGTTTGTTCGGTTTGATAAAAAGTTACTAATTTTTTCTTTTCAAAGTATTCACGAAATTCTTTTCCTGTACTAGTTCCCAATCCTTTATAATATTTAATATTCCATCCTTTAATATCATTTGTTTCTTTCCAAATGTTATATTCACCATCGTTGTAAAATTGTATTTCATTATTTCCTTTTTTTGCCTTTAAAATTGGGGTATTCATAAAACCAATAAATTCAGGTATTGCAATTAAAGATGCCCATTCAGACTGAAATAAGTTAATTCCTAAACCTTTAATATGACTACCGTCTAAATCTTGATCTGTCATAAAGATAACTTTACCATATCTTAAATACTTATGTACGTCTTCAATAGTACGATATATTTTACCTATCTCTAACCCCAATATTTTTTTAATTTCTGTAATTTCTTTATTATCTGCGATTTTTTTAATATTTTCACCACGAACATTCAGAATTTTTCCTTTCATAGGATAAACACCAATATAATTTCTGTCATTTGAAGATAATCCGGAAATGATACCTGCTTTAGCTGAATCTCCTTCACAAAATATAATAATACACTCTTTTGATTTATCTGTACCTGCAAAATTCGCATCAGTAAGTTTTGGTATTCCTCGGATGTTTTTAGTTTTAGTTCCATCTGTTTTTTTAGCTGCTTTGTTTTCTTTAATTTCTGTAATAGCACAAGCTGCTTCCATAACGCCCATTTTAGCTACCTTTTCAATAAATTTATCTGTAACTTCACATTTTGAACCAAATTTTGTCGAAGGAGTATTCATATAATCTTTTGTTTGACTATCAAATGATGGATTTTCAATATCACATCTTAAAAACAATATTAATTGTTCTTTAATACTATTTGAATTAACTTTGATTTTTTTCTTTTTTTCGATATAATCGGATAATTTTTTTATAATTTGATTTAAAATATATTCTACATGTTTACCGCCTTTATTTGTTTGTATTCCATTTACAAAAGATACTTGTAAAAATTCGTTTGTCGGGGTTAATGCTACAGCGTATTCCCACCGTTCGCCATTTTCTTCGTAAACACGTTCGACTGTTGACTTACTACCAATATACATGTCAATATATTGTTGAAAATTTTTTAACGGAACTAATTTATTATTAAATTTAACTTTAATGCTTTTATCTGTAATAGCCGCTATATCATATACACGTTTTTTAAACAACAAAATCATATCATTTGATAATCCGGTTAATTCAAATCTAGTATAATCGGGTTTAAAAACAATCTTTGTGTAAGGTTTTGATTTACATTTGGTTATTATTGGCGGACAAATAACATCTAAATTGTCTTTAAATTCTTGTTGATATTTTAATCCACGAATATGATCAACTGTTTCAATAAATCCGTAAGTAGACCAAATTAACACCAACTTAAATCCGAACCCGTTTTTACCTCCAACAATTTTTTTTTCGGTTTTATCGTAATTTGTTGAAGTCCGTAAATGTGCGAATATTAGTTCGGGTATCCATGTTTTATGTTCAGGATGTTGTGCTATATCCATTCCATTCCCATCATTAACCATTGTGATAATACCACTATCGTCGATAGTAATATCGATATGAGTAACTGCTAACGCATTTTCAATATTACTATCTACTTTTGTTTTCATACGAATAGCATGGTCCCTGCAATTTACGATACCTTCATCAAATAACTTAAATAATCCCGGAATATAAGAAATATTTTTTTGAATTATTTTGCTTTCTTCTGTCAAATTTTCTAAAACCCACATATCAGAATTAATATTTTCAACTGACCCAATATAGGTGTCCGGATTATCCAATATATGTTGTTTGTCTGTTTTTTGTTGGACATCAAAGAATAATTCGCTATTTACTTCTGTCGAAATCATAGTTTAATATATTACGTTTACTTTAATATATTTAATTCATTTTTTTAATATAATATTATAATAATGTACTCACAAAGACAATTTACACCTGGTAACAAGTCAAATGCAAATAGAATTATTAATTATATAGTGGAATATAATGCTATACATCCGAATTCCGCTAACACGCAGTGTGTATGCAACGGAAATATTTACAATAAAAATATAGTTGGTTCGCAGTCGTCATCACAACGCATTACATATAAACAATATATATCTTATTTATCACGGACAAATTTAGGAGGAAGTACTCAATATGGTAATTTCTATTTAGGTGAGCCATTAAATATCAATTACTTGGGTAGAAATGCGGGAATGCCTGGAGGTAGCGGAAGCCCACCAGTAAATAAATTCTAAATAAATAAATAAAATAGTTAATATATATAATTATGGAATTAGCAATACCTTTTTTAGCATTAGGTGGTATGTATATTATATCAAATCAAACATCCACCTCTAGTGACTTTGAAAATAGGAATTCAAGTCAACAACACACTTCAACAACTGAAAGATATACAAATATGGGAGAAAAGGCCAATTATTTGCCAAATACAAATACGCCACCACAGAATTTTCCGGTTTCTAATATAAATCAATTAGTTGATACAGTTCAAGAATATCCGAACCCAAATGCTGCTACGGATAAGTATTTTAACCAAAATTTATACGAAAAACGTGTGCAATTCGATTTACCTGTAACTGATACAATACAAGACATATATTCGTTAACAGGAAATTATTTAAAAACAGACCAATTTAAACATAATAATATGGTTCCATTTTATGGAGGTAAGCCAAAAGGTAATACATATAACATAAATAATTCCGAAACACTCTTAGATAATATGATAGGCAGTGGTTCACAAACTATAAAAAAGATCGAACAAGCACCGTTATTTAAACCAGAACAAAATATGCAGTGGACTTTTGGGGCACCAAACAACAGCGATTTTTATCAATCACGAGTAAATCCGGGTATGAAGGTAAATAACGTAAAACCTTTTGACAGTACATTGATAGGTCCGGGGTTAGACCAATCTGATACAACAAATGGCTCGGGAGGGTTTAATTCTGGTATGGAAGCTCGTGAGAAATGGTTGCCTTATACGGTAGATCAGTTAAGAGTAGTTACAAACCCGAAATTGGAATATACGTTGGATAATTTAGAGGGCCCAGCAAATTCATATATTAAAAAACCGCCTATTAAGGAGGCATTAGGACGTATAGAAAAAAACAGACCAGACCGTTTTTATATTAATTCTCAGGACCGTTATTTTACTACAACGGGTGCATCAAAAGGTGAAACATTACGTCCGATACAAGAAATGGGTATTGTAAGGAAAAATGATAATTTGGTAAATTATAGTGGTCCGGCTGGACCGGCAGATGTTAAAGCGGGATATGCCCCAGAAAATTTTGAAGCATCAAGAAGAGTTCAATTACCTTGTTTAGATGTAAAACCGTCTACCGCTGTGGGTCGTGGACCAACAACTGACGGCGAAAATAATTTACGCAGTCATACTAATTATGAAAACCATCGTTCAACTATAAAACAACCTGATACAATGAGAAGCGGCTTTAGTGGGGCGATTGGCGCAGTTATTGCCCCGTTATTTGACATATTTAGACCCACGAGAAAAGATGAAATTATACATAATGTCCGTATTTATGGAGAAGTTAAAAGTGTTGTACCTGGTAGTTATGTAAATAACCCGAATGATACCACAAAAACAACAAATAAAGAGACAACCCTTTATTCACCAACTTTTAATATTAATAATCAAAAGGAAAGTTTATATGTTAATAATTATACAAGTCCTGATTTAACACAACGTGATACTACAAGTTGTGAATATTATAATACTCCAGGGGGGTATGCCACCGCATACGGAGATATGAATTATGATGCCGCTTATCGTCAACATAACAATGATATAAAGACTGGCACCTCAATTAATCCTCATCCTAACCAAGGAGGAACACAAATCTTTAACCAAGAAATGAATGTTACAAACTGGAGAGAAGACACAAATCGTTATGATGGGTGGATGGGCCCACCAAGTTCTGTTTTTCCGGCACCTCCTTCTGTTCAAACATATGGGTCTGTGCGTGCACCTCAATATTACGATGAGTGTTATAATTGTTCGCGTATTGATGGTGACATACTTCAGGCATTTAAAAATAACCCGTATACCCATCCGTTAACTAGTTCTGTATAAATATATATAATATATATATAATATATATTAAAGATATATTATATAGATGGATAAAATTATTAATGATTATTTAGTATATTCTAATTTAAGTGTACCAACAACAATAACATATACAATATTGAAACAACCTGAAATAATAACAATAATGAACAAAATTAATAATATTGATGTATCAATATTGGAGAGAAAGATAACAAATTTCACGGGCGATAATGTATTAAATGATAAATCAAGTATTGTTTTAATAAGTTTTTTATGTTGTCTTATGTATAAAAATAATATATTTCCACAATATATTTATGATATATTAAAAAAATTAAATATTAATGATGTTAGTATTGAAGAATTACGACAAAATTCTGAAAATTTAATTAATATTTTACTGGATAATTCTAAAGGTGGTGGTAAAAAAGGGGGTGCTAATTTTAATGTAATTTTCGGAAAATTATTAAATATTGGTTTTGTTTTAATAGTATTAATAGTATTAAGATTAGATTATTATCTTTTTATGCGACTAAAAAAAACTATTCCAAAAACATATGAAAAAGCAACACAGATAGTTGAAACAGTAATAAATTTATCACAAAATATGGAAAATTGTGACAATATTCAAATTCCTCCACTAATAAGTTATTTGAATAAATATAGTGATAATAAATGGAATATTGAATACATTTATAGCATTTTAACTTGTGTTGCCAATGGAAATATGAATCAGTATTTACAAGATGAATTATTTATTCCTGGGAATATTCAACAATCAAATCTCATGGTTGCTTTCAGTGATATACAAGAACAAAATAAAGAAATAATGGCACAAACTGTATCACAACAATTAGTTCCAACTGGTTATAGATTTGATGAGAATAAAAGTCTTGTAAATCAAGATGAATACCAAAAACAAATGGTTGCATTGAATACTCAATTACAACCAGTTTTATCAAAGATAAATTCTATTATAAGTACATTAGAGGTTTATAATGATAAAGGAACTATTGATTTTGATGAAACAATGAAAAATTTAGTGAAATATCAAAATATGCCAGATGAAGAATTATTGAATTTAATATGTCCACAAAGCGAAATTATTTCTAAAAAGAAAACAAATAAAAATGAAGCTTCTATAATTTCTGATGTATACGAATTTACAAAAGACACCATTTCGCTACTATATTATCTTGCTAAGACTGTATCAGCAGAAGCAGAATCAGACTCAGAAAATATAAGTGCTATTTATATAACAAGACAATGGGTTTGGGTTTTAAAAGATTATTTTGTAAAAAAAATAAGATATATTGAAGATATTCAAATAAAAACGAAAAGAGATATAACAGATTTTATAAAAGAAGTAAATAGAATAAAAATAAATTTATTCGATTCTTTTAATTTATTAACATGGTTAATACCACTAAATATTTTTATAATTAAAATAATATCAAGCTGGGTATATATTTTGACAAATAGAATTATAAATAAAAATTCTAATACATTACCTATTGAATCAGGTAGATTAGCTATTGAACCACCATTAAAAGGTGGAAAATCTAAAAAAAATAAACGTAAAAAAAGAAACACAAGAAAATTAAATAGCAAGACAAAAAAAATAAAAAGAACAAGAAAATCAAGAAAATCAAGAAAATAAAACCAAATTTATCTTATCTGTTATATTATCATTCCTTATGACATATATTGAAAAAAGAGCAGACTTATAATATTTATTAATTTGCATTTAAAAATATTATATTAAATACTATTTAAAAATAGATATGCTAAACATACATAAAAATATAAAAGATAAATTGGAATACTTTTTAAATATTCGTAAAATACCGAATATCATTTTTCATGGCCCATCAGGAAGCGGAAAAAGAACTATTGTTAATGAATTTATTCATAAAATTTATGATAATGATAGAGAGAAGATAAAGGATTTTGTTATGTCCGTAAATTGTTCTCACGGTAAAGGTATTAAATTTATTCGTGAAGAGCTAAAATTTTTTGCAAAGATGCATATCCATTCTAATGGCGGAGATATTTTTAAAAGCATCATTCTTTTAAATACCGATAAATTAACAATGGACGCACAATCCGCTTTACGTAGATGTATTGAATTATTTAGTCATAATACGCGGTTTTTTATTGTAGCAGAAGATAAATACTGTTTAATGAAACCTATATTATCACGATTTTGTGAAATATATGTACCGGAACCAATGTTTAATGGCACTATTATTAATTTATACAAACATAATTTAAATGAAACATTTCAAATGAAAGATCACCATTCTCAACGTATTGAAACTCTTAAAAAAGAATTAATAAAATATAGTTCTAAAAATAATAAAGTGCAAGATTTACTTTCTTTAGCAACAAAATTATACGAAAAAGGATATTCTGGATTAGACATATTATCTCTTTTAGAAAATAATCGATTTCTTGAAACTACCATAAATCACGAAAAAAGATATGAATTACTCATTTGTTTTAATAAAATTAAAAAAGAAATACGAAACGAAAAATTGATAATATTATTTATATTAAATTTTATGTTTTTGAGTTTAAAAATATCTTTAGAAAATATTAGTTTTATGTAAATGGACGATTTTAATGTAAGTACTCTTCACGAATCACGTAACGAATGGTGTGCAAAATTATTAACTATTTTAACACCATTAATTATCGAAGGCTATAAATCTATATTCATGGAAGCAGTGAAATTATGTAAAGAAAATCACGAAGATGAAAAATATTTAATGACATTTCAAAATTTCATACAACGTGTTTCAAAATGGAACCCAACAATTATTGAAACTGAGAGAAAGCGTATTATTGAAAAATCGGGATGTACTTATCTTGAAGAATTGGTTTCATGTGTTCATCTTATTCAATTAAAATTATTAACTGCTATGCGAGTAGGTCAAAAACAAAAAAAAATAGACATAAGTATTCCTAAGCTAGATGATTTTATTCATAAAGTATATATTCAAGCAGCTAGAAAAATATATAAAAATGTTTATTTATTTCAAACAAATATTGAACCTTTGCAGACGCTAAAACATAATAGGGAATTAGAAATTATTATTCAAGAATGTATTTTAAATACTGTGAGAGAAAGTATTCCGGTTGAAACCATATTAAAAGCATATATGGACGAAACTGTTGAGGAAAATATTACAGAAGAAATAAAAGAAGAAATTATTCATGAAGAACCTATTATTGAAGAACCTGTTAAACCAGCGATTGTACATAATCCACAACCTATTCCAATAGATCCTATTCCAATAGATCCTATACCAATAGATCCTATTCCAATAGATCCTATACCGATAATTAAAAATGATCAAAATATTCGTTTGAACATTGATGATAAATTAGAAGATCTAAGTTTAATAGATATTGACGAAGGATTTGACGGAAATACGACTTTAAAATTATTACCAGATTTGTTAGAAGACGTTGAAATATTAGACTAATAATATTTGCGTTAAAAAATAAATAAGTTTATGATATAATAAATTAAATGGATAATATTTTTATTATTGCAAGTGTTATAGCAGTAATTTATTTAATCGCAAAATTTGTGGAAATGCGGTTTATTTTAAAAGAAAATAAACCGTTTAGCCTATTGTTTCGAGATACATTATTAGTATATTTTAGCGTAGTAATAGGATATTTTATATTAGAACAAATTAAGCCCATGATACAAGAAGGAGGCAATGGGGTTACTCAAGTATTTACTGATAATCCGCAATTTTAAACTTATCTGCCAGTCCATACTTTTATTATAGCTTTTGGTAATTTACCACTTTGAAAATTGTTATTATATTCATCATACGTATAACCCCATGGCAAATATTTCATTATATCTCCTAATAAAGATTTTATTTTAATTAAGTTCGGATATTCTGTACAAAATATACATCCCATAATTCTCTCTAAACAACATCTATCGGATCTACAAGAAACATAACTTATCATATTAGTAATGTTATATTTTGCCTCTAAATGTAATAAAAATCTATGATTTATAAAACTTTGTACGCCAAAACAGCCATACCATTTTGTATAAGGCATACCTAATATCGAATCATTTAATGTTATTTTTTGTTTTATAGATAACCCATTTTTTAATGCATTACTTATTCGAAGTGTATTTGTAATATTCTCTTTATCAGCATTAAAATGCCATAAAGGTAATACATTTGTCGAAGTTAATACTAATTTTTCAATATTTAATCGTTTATGTAAAAACACACTATCATGTATTATTATAGCATTATCAAAAAACTTGTTTTTAATATAATAATAATAAGGCAATAATTCTCCTCTACCCTTAAATTGACTGTCAATAATTGATATATTATTATAAGAAAAATCGGGTTTTAAATAATTTTTATCGCTATTATCATCAATAATTACTATTTTTTTTAATGGATATAATGTTCGTAAACATTTTATACATTGGTTCCAATATTTGTTTGTTTTTTCTGAAATTACGTGTCTAGTTATTATAAATCCGTAAGAACCCATAATATATGCAAATATTTAAATAAAAGAAGGAATATTATCAATATTTATTAAATTATTTGTATTTTTGATTTTTCCCTTAAATTCAAATTGTTTAAATTCAGGACGCTGTAATTGTGCTTCAGGTGTATGATTATGAACACATCGCGCAATCATCTTATATAATTTAAATTCTGGATATCTCTCTTGGCCATTTGTTTTATATAACATATGTAATCCTTTATCATCTAAACACCATTCATTTATTAATCTTTGTATAGGGTCTTTTATTTTATTTTTATTATTCGGGTCATCTTCATTATCTACAATAAAATCAAATATTGCACATGCTAATCTGCATAAATCAAAACTAAAATTAGGTTCTAATCTGGGTTTTTTATCGTTAAAATACGGTTCAATATTGTACTGCGATTCCGCGTCTCCGCCCGCTTTGTAACTATCGCTACAAAAAACTTTGCCGTTAAATTTATAAATACTTCTACCAAAATCAATAATTTTAATTATTTTTCCGTATGTTGGTACTCTATACATTTTATTTTTATATTTATAATAAATATATTTTTGGTTTGTTTGTACATACATTACATTATTAGTGTGTAAATCGTTATGAGTAAATGCAAACGCTTTTTGATAAGTTAAAAGTATCATTATTATTTGCATTAATATTGAATACCATTCATCGTTTGTTAATTGATCGTCCATTATTAAATTATCAAATGTATCTTCACAATATTCCATACAAATTACTTGGACCGGAAATTTTGGAATTGTCGCATTAATAACTATTTCATCTTCATCGTCCACGTCTTCTTCGTCACTGTCGTCTTCTTCGTCCACGTCTTCTTCGTCCTCGTCTTCTTCGTCACTGTCTTCTTCGTCGCTGTCTTCTTCGTCCTCGTCTTCTTCGTCAAGATCTTCACCAACTGACGTATGAGAAGACCTTGACGAACAAGACGAATTTGACTTTAAAGTAAAATTTTTATTAACTGTATCTATTTCTTCATTAAATTCGTCAATATTTACGATATCACATAATTCATCATCGTACTTAATTTCGTCGTTATTAAGTTTATTTTCAAATAATTCTTCAATTGGTTCAACTGATAATTGAGATTTTATACTATTATGAATGATTAATGGTTTTGTTTTAATAGTTTGAAACATACATAACTCTTCTTCGTCTATTTTAAATAAAACATTCTTATTTTTATTAAAGAAATCACTTTTTAATAAATAATCAATATCATCAAATATGTTAACTTCAAAGTCATTTTTAATAGCTAAAAATGATCCGTAAAAATCTACCCCATGAATAAACCCATGTGTATTAATTAAAAAACTTGATAAAAATAAAAAAAAACTATCGACATAAGCGGAGTTATTTACATCCAAAAATTTAGTGTGTGTATCAACGTCTGACGAAGATAATTTAGGTAAATTAAGTAAATTATTGTCCTTTATATATTTGCCACTTAGATATTTAAAAGGGTCTAAAAGTGGCGCTAATTTAAAAAAAACCGGTTTTATTTCGGTTTTATTATTTTTAGAAATACTTTTTATGACTGAATTAAATAATTGTCTATTTCTTTCTTCTTTATTATGAATATCGTAAATATAAGAATTATTATTTAAATTTATGTTATTATAATTGGTTTCATTTAATGAGAATAGCCTAGTATAGATTGGTATATAATTTTGGGTATTGCTAAGGTTAAGAATGTTTGGATTTTCCATGCTTTTAAACAGTTCAGCGTTTTTTCTTTTTTGATAATTAATATCTATCATTAGCTAATTAATATATAAATAATATACTTTTTTAACTAATAAAAATTAATTTAATTATGAATTTTTTAAATTCCTTAATATATTTTTTGTTATTGATTAAGATAAATAAAATTACAATAATTATTTAATAATTCTGTAAATTTAGAAAATAAATTTATTTTAGATAATAATATTTGTAATAAATTATTAAACTTTTTTTCTTTAGTAGATTATAATGGATATCAATTTAAAAAAGTTTGATATGAATTCAATTAATTTTAAAGGGGGCCAAGATGCAAAAGGCCCTGTTGTTGTGCTAATAGGTAAACGTGATACTGGAAAAACATTTTTAATAAATGATATATTATTTCATCAACAAGATATTCCAATTGGAACAGTTATATCAGGTACAGAAGAAGGTAATGGTTTTTATTCAAAAATAGTACCAAAATTATTTATACATAATGAATATAATACTGCTATAATTGAAAATGTATTAAAACGACAACGAAGTGTATTAAAACAAATTAAAAAAGAAAAAGAGTTATATAAAAGATCTACTATTGACCCACGTGCATTTGTTATTATGGATGATTGTTTATACGATACTGCATGGACTAATGATAAAATGATGCGTTTAATATTTATGAATGGAAGACATTGGAAGATCATGCTTATCATAACTATGCAATATCCTTTAGGTATTAAACCCGCACTGCGTACTAACATTGATTTTGTATTTATTTTGAGAGAAAATATTGTCTCGAATAGAAAACGAATATATGATAATTATGCTGGTATGTTTCCGACATTTGAAGCCTTTTGTCAGGTAATGGATCAATGTACTGAAAACTATGAATGTCTTGTTGTTAATAATAGCACTAAATCGAATGCTTTGACAGACCAAATTTTTTGGTACAAGGCTGACCCTCATAATAGCTTTAAACTCGGCTCAAAAGAATTCTGGGACTTGTCAAAAGAGATGGGTTCCGATGACGAAGATGATAAATATGACCCAAATGCGTTTAAAAAACGAGGTTCTGGACCAAAATTAAATGTAAAGAAAACCAAATGGTAAATTTTGCTTGCCCGTTCGGGTAAGCAAAAGTTTTAAATACCATAAGTGTTTAAAAACATCGTGTTCGTTACAATGAAAGCAATGTTTTTAAATGATATAGGTGTGATAAATATTGCTCATGAAGCTTCATGAGCAAGATTTATTTCGCTTTCTTAATTATCGTTTTTAATATAAATAAACAAAAAAAAATCAACTTAAAGACATTATTTAATATAATCTATAAATGGAACAACTAAATATTGTTGAACTTATTGAAAGCAACCCTATAACTAAGTTATCAAAAGACTATAACGTGAAGTTACTCACTAAAATTAAATATAATTTTACAGAATTTGAACAACAGTTGTTTTTAGCAAGTTTTTATTGTTATTTAAATTGTCATCCTACTAATGATTTTGTTATTGATTTAGATAATGTATGGAAATGGTTAGGATTTCAACAAAAATATCATGCAAAAGTTGTATTGGAAAAAAATTTCAGCATTAATACAGATTATAAACATATCGCTCCCGAAGCATCGGGAGCAAGTTTTAAAGAAAAAAAACACGGCGGTCAAAACAAACAAATTTTTATGATGAATATAAAATGCTTTAAATCTTTTTGTTTAAAAGCTGGAACAAAAAAAGCAGATGAAATTCATAGTTATTATATGAAATTAGAAGAAGTATTACAAGAAACAATTGAAGAAGAAAGTAATGAGTTAAAACAACAATTACAACAAAATAAAAATATGATTTCAGAAATTCAACAAACAGCAGAACAAGAAAGATTACAATTATTACAAAATTCAAAAAAAGAAAAACAAAAGGCTATTGAACAAGCAATTGTTGCACAATTTCCCGTAAATACCGAATGTATTTATTTTGGCACTATTGACAATACGAATGACCAAGGAGAGAAACTAATTAAATTTGGTCATACCAATGATTTACAAAATCGTATTTGGGCACATCGTAAAACCTACGACAATTTTGCTATTATAAAAGCTTTTAGAGTGCAAAATAAGGTAGAAATAGAAAATCTTATTAAATCTGACCCTAAAATAAAAAAACATATCCGCACTATTGAAATCAATGGTAAAAGTAAAACAGAAATTATTTCATATGATGACCAATATTTTACCATTGAAAAGTTATCCAAGTATATTCAAGACATTATACATTCAAAAACATATAGCATCGATAATTTTAACCGTATTATGAAAGAAAACGAAGATATGGTAATAGAAATAAAATTATTAAAAGAACAAATTATTAAACAGGAAGAAACCATTCATCAACAATGTCTGGAGTTGAATGAAATGAGAGAAAAACTATCTTGCCAAAACAATATTATTGCTACTGTAAATAAAGAAGAACAATCTGTATTTACACACGAATTATTACCAGACAATGAAATGACAAGTAAATTTAATGAATTTGTCGATAGTATTTGTGTGGTAAGACCTGACGTTGAAGAGTTATCTGCAAATATCGAAGGAAGATATAGATTATGGAATAAATTAAAACCATCTAAAGAAGTGTATCACGCCCTTAAAAATTATTTAGATATTCGGTTCAAATCAAAAAAATTAGAGTCAGGTAATCATGGATATATTGGAATTAAATTAAAACCTATTGAATATAAAAAGAATAACACAAATTCAACTGTTGAAAATTTTCTTTTTCAAGTGTGTAAATTTAGTGATACTGGCAAAATATTAAATTCTGTTTTATTAAAAGAATATCAAAAATGGAAATCTAATGTTAATATAAATACGACTGATAATGATATGAAAGACTTAAAAGAATATCTAAATGAATGCTCTTATGTTCTTAAAGCAACTGTATGGACAGAACAGGGTTCAAATGAAGGCTATTATGGTATCTCTCTTAAAGACGAAGTATATAAACCAAAATATGGTGCTACGACAGGAAAAAAGGTTGAAAAACGTTTAGTCGACACGAATGTTGTTCTTTCTTCGTGGAATTCTATCGCAGAAGCGGCAACACAAGAAAATATTAGTAAAGCTAAAATGAGTAGAAGTGTTAAAGACAATACAATATTTGGTGATTATTATTATTGTCATCCAATGGTAAGTGTTTACACTTTTTAATATAAAATTAATAAAATAATTCAACTATTTCTATTGTTTTTTCTGTTGGATTGTCTATCCAATATTGAATTTGTTGTTTTAAGGTGTTAATTCTTTCATCCCATTCTTTTTGTTTTGTTTTCATAATTTGCATTATTCCTAACTTATTTAATTTCCAACAAGATTTTACTAATATACCATCTTGATTAATATAATCATCTGGATTAAATCTTATAAATACAATTGGTCTATATTGTAAATCTTGTGATAATTCCATTAATCGTTTATTTTCGCAACTACAATCATAATCAGTATGTTTATTTTCATCTACTTCAACAATAATAATATGTGAACCCATATCTAACAATAAATCTGGACGACGACGAGAACACCCATATTGTACTTTTTTATCTGCGACCCAAGTAAAATTAGTAAATGTTAGAGTTATTCTATCAACCACATCTTTTTCTTTGGTTTTATAATTTCTTATTGCTGGTTTATGTTGATTTTGAGGATTATTTACAAAACAAGCAACACAATATCCTTCATATTTTGGGTTACCATAAGTTTCACACCAGTCATTTTTACATAAATATTTACCATCACATTTTTTACA
>Ga0214923_10000393_pt1 | contig 67592 bp, 68 predicted proteins | sample LL1510_MetaG_FD_177993 | JGI IMG/M metagenome (GOLD analysis project Ga0214923, IMG submission 177993) | Freshwater microbial communities from Lake Lanier, Atlanta, Georgia, United States - LL-1510 | ecosystem: Environmental > Aquatic > Freshwater > Lake | place: USA: Georgia | collected...
ACAGGAGAAACTGGTCCTACAGGCGCTACAGGAGAAACTGGTCCTACAGGCGCTACAGGAGAAACTGGTCCTACAGGCGCTACAGGAGAAACTGGTGCTACAGGAGAAACTGGTGCTACAGGCGCTACAGGCGCTACAGGAGAAACTGGACCAATAGGTCCTACGGGTATTACAGGCGCTACAGGAGCTACAGGAGCTACAGGAGCTACAGGAGCTACAGGAGAAACTGGACCAATAGGTCCTACAGGTATTACAGGAGCTACAGGAGCTACAGGAGAAACTGGACCAATAGGTCCTACAGGTATTACAGGTATTACAGGAGCTACTGGCGCTACAGGTGAAACTGGACCAATAGGTCCTACAGGTATTACAGGAGCTACTGGCGCTACAGGAGAAACTGGTGCTACAGGCGCTACAGGCGCTACAGGAGCTACTGGCGCTACTGGTCCATCCATATCTTATATATCAGAAACAGTAACAAACGGTAGTCCTACATATTCATTTTCTAACACCCCCGAGTGGATTACTTCAAACGGTCCTATAAGTGTATTGGTAACAAATACATCTCAAAGAATACTATTGATGTGTACCTTCCAAATCGGAGATATAACTACTGGCGGAAATAAAAGATATGCATTTACAGTAGCGAGAGGAGACTCATCAACTCTCTCTACAAACTACATCAACTTAGCCAGCAACGCAAAATTAGGGGGATCAGATGTTCAACTTGTTACAGGAAATTTAGATAGAACAACTAGTTTAGCAACAGCATTTATTATCACGGGAAGTGACCCAGTGAGTAGCACTAGTGTTACCATTACTTACGTAGACAATCCAGGCATTCCAGGGACATATTATTATGCAGTACGAGGAGTATCCAGCGACACAACATCTAATGTAACACAATTTAAATTTTATGCATTAAATATAAGTTAAAGTTCAAGTTAAAAGTAAATAATTAAATATTATAAAAATTATTTAATAATAATATTTAATAATAGATATGGCCTTTACAAGATTTCATGATGATCCTTGTCGTATTGTAAAACAAAATCAACAAATGACTGATCCAGGTCGTTGGACATTAAATGTGCCAGGAAACGGTGACAAACCGTGTTATATGATGGATCCGCACATTATTCCTCAAAAATGGGGAGGTAATCTATGGACAAACTGCATTGATGTACAAAGTTCTCTTTTAGGTATAGATCGGCAACTAACAAGAGATTGTTTAGGAAGTTATAAAAGTCCTTTTACAGATGTAAACACGCATGCCATTCAGTATCCAGTTTGTGAAACTCTAACAACCGAACAGTCTCGTGCTACAAATCCAGCATGGACAACCAGGGATTTAGAACAAGTAGACTGGTATTATTTACCTGTTAATCCTCAAGACAATGTATTTACGCCATTTCAACATAATTTAAGCACGAGGGTTTTAGAAAAAGATTATTTCAAAAGAGAATATGATTGCCAAATGCCAGATTTATCTCAAAACGGATCTTATCCTTCCCAGCCTCAATTAGGCAAATATGTAGCGGGTCCAGTAATATGTGCTAATACAAATTCGTGTGCCAAACCAATGTAACAATATCATGTATTCCAAATATAAATCTATTGTAAAATCCATTTTGTATAAATTATATATAAAAATAAAAATACTTTATATATATAATTATGGAATTAGCAATACCATTAGTTGCATTAGGAGGAATGTATGTTATATCAACACAAAAAAACAATTCTAATGACCAACAGAAAAAGAAAGTAAGATTTTCCGAAAAGAAACAACAGCCTGAAAATTTCACAAATATGGGAAGACAACCCAATTATTTGCCAAATACAAATATCCCTCCACAAAATTATCCAATAACAAATGACCGAGAATTAGTGGATACCATTCAGCATTATCCAAATCCAAATACGGCAACAGATAAGTATTTCAATCAAAATGTATACGAAGAAAAAGATAGGGCAGGAGTCAAAACAGGAAACAACATTCAAGAAATTTATTCTCTTTCGGGAAATTATTTAAATTCAGAGCAATTTAGGCACAATAACATGGTTCCCTTTTATGGAGGAAAAATCAAAGGCAAATTGTACGATGACAATATCGCGGAATCGGTTCTAGACAATATGGCCGGTACAGGATCTCAGGTTATCAAGAAGATAGAACAAGCTCCGCTTTTTAAACCGCAAGAAAATGTACAATGGGCTTATGGGATGCCTGATATGAGTGATTTTTATCAGTCCCGTGTGAATCCAGGAATGAAAAATAACAATGTCAAACCATTTGAGTCTATTCGTGTTGGTCCTGGTTTAGACAAAGGGTATTCCTCCGAAGGTACTGGAGGATTCAACTCAGGAATGGAAGCGAGAGAAGTTTGGTTGCCCAAAACTGTAGATGAATTACGTATTATGACCAACCCCAAAGAAGAATTTTCCTTATTAAATCATGAAGGTCCTGCTCAGTCTGTTATTAAGAATGTAGGCAAAATAGGTGTCGTGGAAAAATACACTCCCGATACATTTTATATACAAACACAAGATCGTTGGCTTACAACAACTGGTTTAGAAAAACAAACGAGAATGATTGCCGAAGAAATCCAAAAACAAAGTCACCGAAATGATACCACTACTTATTATTCAGGCGCCCCCAATTCAACTTTAAAAACGGCAAGTTATGTTCCCAAAGTGTATGAGGAACCCAAACGCCCCGTTTTACCTATAAAAGATGTTGCCCCATCCACAGCAACAGGAAGAGGCCCCATTACAGATGGAGAATCATTTTTGAAAAGTCATACAAATATTGTCAATAATCGTGCTACCACAAAACAAAATGATACCTTTGGTAGTGGGTTTAGTCGTGCAATTGGAGCAGCCATCGCTCCTATTATGGATATTATGAAACCATCTAGAAAAGAAGAGTACAGCTGCAACATGCGTATTTACGGAAATATAGGAGGAGAAGTACCGCAAAATTATGTAATTAACCCAGGTGACGTACCAAACACGACCATTCGCGAAACAACACTATATACACCTCATGGAAATATTGGTAACCAAATAGATGGTGCTTACACTGTTACAGAGCAACAGTCCATTCAAAATCAACGAGATACAACCAATCATTCCAATTTAGGTGGAGCAGGTGGTTCAGGAGCAAAATATGGAAATCGTCAATACGATGCAAATTATCGTCAAACGAATAATATGACAAAAGAACAAACTGTAGTAGCTAGAACTAACCAAGGAAATGCACAACTCTTCAACCCTGTGATGAATGCAACAATATCTAAGTTAGATTCTGATCGTGACAATAATCGTATGTGGGCGCCTGAAGCAGTTATACCCGCAGGTCCAAGTGTGCAAACGTATGGAAAAATAAATATGCCGCAATATTACAATGAATGCTATAACTGTGATCGAATTCAGCCTGACTTATTAAATGCATTTCGTGAAAATCCTTATACGCATAGTTTGACTTATTCAGTATAATACACCATTGTAACTAGTCCTAGAATACATCATATGAATTTTTATGATTGACAATCCATAATGAATGACAAATCCACAAATAGATAAACATATAAGACACCACCAAAAGTTCATCTATATTATATGAATTATATAAAATATATAATATAAATACGTGTAAATACACTAAATTTACAACATGTATCTTGATAAGAGCTAGTATAAGAATATATTGCGTAAATATTTGCATTTAAAAACGATGTATTAATATTAATAAACATAATGTTATTAAATATTCATTCATCTATAATAGAAAAACTATATTACTTTCATAAAATACACAAAATACCTAATATTATTTTTCATGGTGGTTACGGCACAGGAAAAAAAACAATTGTAAATGATTTTATAAGAAAAATATATGATGACAACAAAGCTAAAATAAAAGATTTTGTTATGTATGTAAACTGCGCACATGGTAAAGGCATAAAATTTATTAGAGAAGAACTTAAATTTTTTGCCAAGACCCACATTAATTCTAATGGAGGAGACATATTCAAAAGCATTATTTTATTGAATGCAGACAAATTAACCATGGACGGTCAGTCTGCATTACGAAGATGCATAGAACTATTCAGTCATACGACACGTTTTTTTATTATTATAGAAGACAAATATAAATTGCTGAAACCGATTTTATCTCGTTTTTGTGAAATTTATGTACCAGATCCAGTGTATGAAAATAAGACTATTAATTTATATAAATACACATTATCAAAGACACTGAAACTACAAGATGTAAAAAAAAAACAATTGGATTGGTTGCAAAAAGAACTACTTACAACTATTACTCCGCAAATAACACACAACGAGTTATTGTGTTTTACCTCAAAGTTATATGAAAAGGGTTACCATGCAATGCATTTAATGGAATTATTAGAAAATAATAAAATACCGGATATAAATGATAAAAAAAAGTATGAATTATTAATTGCATTCAATCGGGTAAGAAAAGAGATACGAAACGAAAAACTGTTAATGCTATTTATTTTGAATTTTGTATACGTGGACCCAATATACGCTTTGGGAAATATTTCATTTTTGTAAAAGTTAATATATTTGTGAAAAATATAAATTGGATCATAATTTCTAGATTTCTTATTCTAGAATATTTATCATCTAGAGGAGATTTAGCAGGATATAATTCAGATCCTGAAAAATTGGAAAAAATATCCTATAAAAGATAAGTTTATGGAAACCGTATTTAATTTTAACTATTATAATAACTAAATAAGTTTAAAATAATAATTAAAAACAGTTCTATAAAATAAGCATGGACGATTTCAATATATCTGGTTTGCATGAATCCAAGAATGAATGGGGCGCAAGATTGCTTACTATTTTAACGCCCCTGATTGTAGAAGGTCTGAAATCTATTTTTGACGAGTCCTATAAATTATGTAAAAGTAATAATGAAATGGATAAATATTTAATGACATTTCAAAATTTCATTTCGCGAATTCCCAAATGGAGTCCTGCGGTTATTGAACAAGAAAGTAAACGCATTATTGAACGAAGTCATTGCCATTATTTAGAAGAGTTAATTACTTGTGTCCACATTATTCAGTTAAAATTATTAACTTCTATGCGTGTGGGGCAAAAACAGAAAAAAATAGATATTAATATTCCCAAATTAGATGATTTCATACATAAAGCCTACATCCATGTAGCTAGAAAAATTTATAAAAATGTCTATTTATTTGAAGTAAATGTCCCTCCTCTTCAGGTACAAAAACATAGTCGTGAATTAGAAATTATTATTCAAGAATGTATTTTAAATACTATAAGAGACAGCATCCCGATTGAAAATATTTTGAAAGCTTATATGGACGAAACGATTGAAGAAGATGTCGTGGAAGATATCAAAGAGGAAATTATAGAGGAAGCATTACCTGCAACTGTCCAAGGTGAAAAAACGTTTGTTTCCGAAAGTTCTGCTATAGAAGAAACTTCCAACACTAACACAAGTCAACAACTCGGCAGCAGTTTGAAATTTAATGACTTAGATAGCGTGCGAAGTGTAGATAATAAAGAAGAATTAGTTAGCGCGCCTAAAACTATAGATCGGTTGGAAGAAATTAGTAATTTAAGAAATATACAACGTAAGCTAGAGGAAGACGATGACGATGACGATGATGCCGAGATGCCCAAATTAAAAATATATGATCAATCTGCCGAATTATCTACTTTAGACGTTCATGAAATCAATCAACCAGAGGTAAATTTAAATGAAGATTTTTTATTAGACGATATTGAAATTCTTGTCTAATTATAATGCGTTATAATAATATTAAGAAACTACAAATATACAATAATGGAAAATACATTTATAGTCGCAGGAATAGTTTCATGTATATTTGCTGTTGCCAAATTCATGGAAATGCGTGTTGTAGAAAAAGAAAATAAGCCACTTAAGTTACTAATTCGGGATGCGTTAGTGGTTTACTTTAGTGTATTAGTTGGTTTTTTTATAATAGACCAAATAAACCCAGTGATTGACGCATCAATGGCTCCTACACAACCTAGTGTATTTACAGACAATCCTAGTTTTTAATGTTGTAAATATATTTTGTATAAAACAATATTTCATAAATATTATTTTATTTTTATCTATTTATCTATTTATCTCCCGGTCCATACTTTGACAATCGGTTTAATTCGTTTTTTGTTATATAAATGGGTCTGATATTTCTCAAAAGAATATCCCCAGTTTCCTACTACTTGTATATTTCCTAACAACGACTTATAATTCATCAATGCAGGATACTCTATTGTAAATAATAGCCCCATAATACGCTCTAACGCGCAACGATCCATTCTATTTTTTACATAATATACTAAGTTACTAATATTGTACTTGTCTTCTATTTTCTTTAAAAAATCATAATTAATAAAACTCTGAGCTCCAAAACAACAGACAAAATCACTATAAGAATTCATTCCTAATATGTTTGTTTGCGTTTGTGTTAATTTATGCATTAGTGTATAATTATTCTTTAATCCGGAACAAATTCTTAAAATATTGTGTATGTTTTCTTTATCGTATGGGAAAAACCATAAAGGTGTTATTGGATTTTTTATTTTTTCAAATGCGATTCGTTTATGTATAAATACACTGTCGTGCAAAATAACCGCATTTTCAAACCATTGTGGGTTCCTTAAAAAATAAATATAAGGAAGTAGTTCTCCTCGTCCAACATACTCTGATTGAATAATTTCTATATTTGAATAATTTAAGTCTTCGTCTGCTTTTAAAAACCTATCATCACTTCCATCATCAATAATAATTATTTTAACTAATGGATAAAACATTCTTAACAGCTTAACCCCATGATTCCAATATTTGTTTGTCTTAATACTGTTTACATGTCTTGTAACAATGAACCCAAATTTCATTTATTATAAATATAACATAAAAAATAATTTACAATTTTACATATTATCAATGTTTATGACAATTGCATCTTTAGGTAAGTTTGTTTTTTTTATTATGTATTTTTTGAATTCAGGACGTTGTAGTTGTGCTACAGGAGTATGTTTGTGTACAAAACGAGCAATCATTTTATACAACTTAAAATCAGGGTATCTTTCGGTCCCGTTGTTTTTGTATAATACATTAAGACCATTATCATCTAAACACCATTCTACTATTAATTTTACGACAGGATCTTTTTTTTCAAGATTTTTTAAATTGTCAAAATCTTCAACAATATAGTCAAAAATAGAACATGCTAATCTACATAAGTCAAAACTATAATTGGGTTCTAATCGTGGTTTTTTATCATTAAAATATGGCTCAGTATTGTACTGCGTAGATGCATCTCCTCCTATTTGAAAACTATCGCTACAAAAGGTTTTACCTTGAAATTTATAAATGGCTCTACCAAAATCAATAATTTTGTAAATACGTCCAAATGTAGGGACCTTGTAATATGTTTTATTGTATAAGTAATAAATAAATTTTGTACTAGTCGTGTTGTACATTATGTTATTTGTATGTAAATCATTGTGTGTAAAAGAAAACATTTGCTGATATGTAATTAACATCATAATAATTTGCATAAATGCAGAAAACCATTCTTCTTTAGTAAGATTTTCATTCAAAATAAGATTATCAAACGTATTTTCGCAATTTTCCATACATATAACTTGAACAGGAAATCTAGGAATGTAAGCATATACCGCTTCTTCTTCTTCATCATAGGAAGACTCGTCGGTACGTTGAGATGTCTTATCATTACTATCGGTATTGGAAAGACTGTTGTTATCTGATACATCTTCATCATCATTGCTGACATCAACATCATGATCCTCTGTATGAGTATGAGACGTTCTAGATGAACATGTAGACGTAGATTTTATAGAAACTTGATTAGCGCACTTTAATTCAGTGATGTCTAAGTTGCTAATATCAATCAGATCAATACTAGGATTGAATGAATCTAACAATTCTGTATTTGTTGAATTGGGATTCTCAAAAATATTTTCAAAAATTCCAGTATCTATAGATTTAACCGAAATGTTTGAAACAGATTTATTTGAATCATTATGTATTTTAATAGGAATTAATCCGCCTGAATTGTTATAGTTGTCTACCAAATATGAGAAATCATCTACTTTAAAGAGTTTGTTTTGTTGTTTATTGAAAAAATCTGATTTCATTAAGTAATCCAGGTCGTCAATTATATTTAATTTAAAATTATGTTTGATAGCTAAAAAAGAACCGTAATAATCAACCCCATGTATAAATTTTTTACAGTTTAGCAGTTGACTGGTTAAGAAGACAAAAAATCCGTCTACATAAGAAGAATTATTTGTATCCAACATCTTAGGATGAACCTTTTCATTATTTTCTAAAGATGGTAATGTAAACAAAAATGGATTTGTATCATCATATTTACCAACAATATATTTGAAAGGATCAAGTAAGGGAGCCATTTTAAAAAAAACTTGTTGTTCAAAACTAATATCTTTTGATTGACTATTTTGTATTACACATCTAAACACATTGGCGTAGTTGTTTTCTAGTTGTTCTTTATCTTTTATTTCATTAATTGCCCATAAATGGTTTAGGTTGATAGAATTATAGTTAGTGTGATTCAAAGAAAATAGTTCTTGATATATAGGTATGTAATTTTGTAAGTTAGATAACTGAATACCATGATGGTTTTCTAAATTCTTGAAAAGTGTTTGATTCTTTCTCTTTTGATAATTAAGAAGTATATCCATTAGCTACTTTATATAAAAATAATATTACTTTTGAACTAATTCAATAGTTTCAAAGTGACTAAATCAGCATCAAATTAAGTTGTATTGATTGTTTTATTTTATTTTTAATAAATATATAAATGAATTTAGAATTAAAAAAATTTGACATGAAAAGTATTAGTTTCAAGCCAAATGAAGCAAAAGGACCTGTAGTTGTTTTAATTGGACGACGTGATACAGGTAAATCGTTTTTAGTTCGCGACTTACTATTTTATCATCAAGACATCCCCGTTGGTACTGTTATATCAGGTACAGAAGAAGGAAACGGTTTTTATGGGAAATTAGTTCCTAAATTATTTATCCATAATGAATACAATACGGTTATTATTGAAAATATATTAAAAAGACAAAAACAAGTCCTCAAACAAATCAAAAAAGAAATGGAAACTTTTAAAAAAAGTGCGATTGATCCTAGAACATTTGTTATATTAGATGATTGTTTGTTTGATGCAACTTGGTCACGTGACAAATTGATGCGTCTATTATTCATGAATGGACGTCACTGGAAAATCATGTTAATCATAACCATGCAATACCCACTTGGTATACCACCTACTCTTCGTACAAACATTGATTATGTATTTATTTTAAGAGAACCTTATATTGCAAATAGAAAACGTATTTATGAGAACTATGCAGGAATGTTCCCAACTTTTGAATCATTTTGTCAAGTTATGGATCAATGTACTGAAAACTATGAATGTTTAGTGATTAATAATAACTCTAAGTCTAATAAACTTCAAGAACAAGTATTTTGGTATAAAGCGGATAGCCATAATGATTTTAAATTGGGATCAAAAGAATATTGGGAAATGTCCAAACAAATTGCGTCAGACGATGAAGATGACCAGTATGATCCAAATAACGTTAAAAAACGAGGTTCAGGACCGAAAATTAGTGTTAAAAAAACGAAATGGTAAATATGATCAACCTTTTAAAAAGTACATCTTTTATAAAAAACAACAAAACTTAATGTCATGTTTCTCAAAGATGTTTTATCAAATTTATTTCAAAAAGTATATATCTTGATATACTTTTTGAAAGATAGATATATTTATGTTTGGATCAACCTTTTCAAAAGGTACATATTTAGTTAGCAAACGGACCACTCTTCAGTTGACTCTGTCCATAATCCGTTTTACCAACTACAATGTTTTCTCCTTCAAACAATTCACTACGAATATCACTAACAGATATAGAATCTTTTTCTAAAAGATTAGTTTGTTGAGTATTGGTGTTTTGAATTCCAACTAAGTTACCATTTTCATCCATAGTTTGTGTCAATGCATTCCCACTTTTTTCTGCGTTCTTCATATTATCTTCCATCGCTTTCTTTTTGGTTTCTTTAATCCGTTGTTCAAATGCATTTTTAGCAAATGTTTCGTTTTTGATTTTTTCCTGCATTAACTGATTCAACTCTTCTTCCATATATTCTGTTTTTCCGGTTTTATAAGCTTCAGGATCCCAACATAACCATTGTCCAACGGGACCGACAAAAATGTCAAAGTTTGGATCGGCTTCTCGTAAAAGTTTGGCTCTTAGTTCAGCTTCTTCTTGTGTAGCAAAATTGCCACGACTTTTAAATCCTCTCACTGATGTTTGAAAGTTGTGTTTGATGTTGAATTCTTTTTCTAGTTTCTCTTCATTTTGGTCTATAAATGTCTTATAATCGTCTTCAATAGAAGTATTTACAATTGTATCTCTTTCTTCTTTTACAAACTCCTCATAATCTTTCATAACATCTTCAAAAGATACTTTGTATTTGTACGAAATAAAATTTAAAAACTGAGTAAACTTTTCCATAGATTTAGATAACTCCCATTTCTTTAGGAACTCTTCAAAAAAGAACATTTCCCTCTGTTTTAGTATTTTTTCAGGAGTTAAGAAAGAAAAACATCCAAAATTTTGTCCAGCAATCGGCTTATCTACTTCTAACAAGTCAACATATTTAGGATTTGGTTTACCATTTTTAGTAGTTTTTCTTTCAAAATTATTTTTTGATTTACTCATTATATATTTAGTAAACCTTTAGTTTTAAGTTTTTTATCGCATAAATTATTTTTTCTTAGTTATCTATATAATGAACAGTATGTTTAATGTTTCTGAATTAGTGAAACGAATTATTAAGTATTTGATAGAAGGCTTAATGGTAGCTATTGCAGCTTTTGCTATACCCAAACAATCTATGAATTTAGAGGAAATTGCGTTGATTGCTTTAACTGCTGCAGCTACATTCAGCATATTAGATACGTATGTTCCAAGTATTGCGGTTACAGCAAGATCTGGCGCGGGGTTTGGCATAGGAGCCAATCTTGTACAATTCCCGGGAGGATTTTAAACGGTGAACCATAGATATAAAGTCATAATATTTTAATATATTTATAATATATTATGACACATAAACGAACTAAGAAGACCAAAAAAATCAACAAGCGAAGAAGGTATTCAAAGAGTGGGGGGCAAAAACCAGCACCATTTGACTCTGAGATTCCAGCAATTGAAATGGAAGAATCATTTACATTAGAAGATCAACCATTAAACGATAGTTTTTTAGTAGAAGAAAATACAATAGAGCCAATAAATGAGGTATCCGGTTCACAAGGTCCTTTAGCACTGGACGATCTTAACATAAGTGATCAAAATGGTAGTAACATGTTAGATAATACAAACAGTAGTCTTGGATTAGGTAATTGGGAAAATCCCAATTACTCTGGAAATACCACTTTTGAAAGTGTTCTTTCGGAACCTAGTATGGAAATTGGAGGTAAAAAAAGATCAAGAAACCGTAAAAGTCCGAAATTTAACAAAACAAAAAGGTCACGAAAAAGTAAAAAAATGAAGAAAGTTAAGAAAAACAGAAAAACAAGGAAATATAATAAACGAAAAGTAGGAGGAACTAATACAGACACTGAAGATCTTTCTCCTCCAGCTTACAATGAGTCATATGATGAACTATAGTGCAAAGAATTCGTTAAGCGATGTTACGGGTAATCGGTAATTTTTGGCCAAAACGTTTATTTATAGCGATCCGTCTATCTTGATGTTCTTTAGTAAGACGGCTGAAATCTTTACGTACATCATATTCGGTATCATAACTACACCAATCTGAACAAAAACGATATCTACGAAATAATATATATCTTTTCACTACATTATCATCGTCGCATACGTTAGAACAGTTATCGCACACTCTATACGCTGCGTTATATTTTTCTATCAATTCATCCAATAACACCTTTTTGTTACCTCCCTGTTCTCTAGTCATAGTTGCCATTTCTATTGTTGTTGTATATCTAATAACAATAGAAAATAATTTCAATTTTTTTGAAAGTTATATAGTAGGAATAAATTCCCAGTTTAACTCTTCGCACATTTTTTTCCACGTTTCATCTTGTTCTATTAATTTTTCTCTATCTTTTAACATTGGAATATCATGCAAATACTCAGCCTCGCCTAACAATTCACACAGCTTATACAAGACGTAATAGTAGTTCAAAAAATTTACGCGGTAGTCTGGGCAATTTTTAGAATAAGGAGATTGCAACTCCATAAACAAATTACACAAGGTTTCTTCTAATTCAGGACTCATGACAGGAGGTTGTATACCCAATTTATTTTTTATAAATGCAATGTGTTCATAATATTTATTGTAACCTAGTTTTTTTAATACTTCTTTAGTTTTATAATGGTTTAGCTGTGATAATTCAATTCTCTCTTTTTTAATTTGGAGTTTAATTGTTTCAATTACTTCTGATGGTATTTGGGTGGTTTCTTTGCCTTGGTATTGTGCCAAAATCTCTTTGAAATGATTAATTTTTTTATAAGCATAAAAACAAACTTCTTTAGGAGGTTCTTTATAGGAAGGTTTTTCATTTTCAATTAAATAAGGAACATTCACAGAGCATACATTACATATAAGAAGTCCTTCATCTTCCATAGGAATTAGCTCGCCTTTAAAACAATGTTCACATACATCTGAAGAATGTACAAATGAATTAATTTCCATAAAAGATTCATCAATGTTACACAAGTATTTATAGACTATGTTTTTATTTATGTTTTCAGGTTTTGCCTGTTCTTCAGTCTTGATTTTAAAAAAGTTATCTACTATTTTATTCTTGGAAGTACCATTTTTGGTTGTATCTGTATTAGAAATATTTTTTTTATTCTCAAAATATTCAAAAATAAAATGCGAGTTATCTAGATAATATTTTGTTTTTTTATTTTTTAAATATGTAATATCGCGAATGATTTCTTGCAGCCTATCCTTATACTCCATAACTTGATCTATTGCAAGATCATTTGTTTTTAATATATTTTCAATATCATTGTATTCTTGTTTTAGTTTAGGAATTTCATTCAATTCATTTTTAGCAAATTCATTCATAAATTCTCGGTGTTTTCCATCTAGAGTAGTAATATTTTTTTTAGAAATTTTAATTTTTTTATTAGTTTTTGGTTTGAATACAGGCATATAATTATGAATATAATAATACATTGTATGATTTATTTAATTTAAAACATTCAAATATATTTTAATATATTATGCAAAACCCTATTATTTACAGTAGTTAAAAAATAAATATAAAATTAAAATCATAAAATAATGGAAGTTACAATACAATTAACGGATGATAATGGGAAAAAAACTTTGGTCAAAGTAGACAAAATAAAATTCCAAAAAATGATTTTTTTATTTAATACTTTAGAAGAAGGATGGACTATTAAGAAAAAATCAGATTCTTATTACTTATTAAAGAACCACGAAGGTAAAAAAGAAGTTTTTTTAGAATCATATTTGTCTACATTTATGCAAGATGTTTTAGACATTAATAAAATTTTATTATAATCCATTTATCTTTAGTATAATTTCATACATTTAATTAAATTATAATTAATTGAATTAAATTAAAAATCTGTAATTTTTTTTCTTTAGCAAATATATAAATATGGGTGGTGGATTAATGCAACTGGTTGCCTATGGCGCCCAAGACGTCTATCTTACAGGAAATCCTCAGATTACTTTTTGGAAAGTGACTTACCGCAGATACACTAACTTTGCGATTGAATCCATTGAACAAACATTCAATGGACAGGCTGATTTCGGTCGTCGTGTTCAGTGTACTATTAGCCGAAACGGAGATTTGGCTTATAGAACATACCTTCAGGTTACTTTGCCTGAAATTAACCAGCTTATGGGTATTGCTTCCTATGCTGCCGGCGTTGGATCCGGAGTGTATGCCCGTTGGTTGGACTTCCCTGGCGAACAGTTGATTGCTCAGGTTGAAGTTGAAATCGGCGGTCAACGTATTGATCGTCAATACGGTGACTGGATGCACATTTGGAACCAGCTTACTATGACATCCGAGCAGTTGCGTGGATATTTCAAGATGATTGGTAACACTACTCAGTTGACATTCATTACTGATCCTTCTTTCGCCGAAGTTGATGGTCCTTGCGATTCTTTAGCTCCTCGTCAAGTTTGTGCTCCTAGAAACGCTCTTCCTGAAACTACTCTTTATGTTCCTCTCCAATTTTGGTTTTGCACCAATCCTGGTTTGGCACTTCCTTTGATCGCTCTCCAGTATCACGAAGTTAAAATTAATTTAGATATTCGCCCTATTGATGAATGCTTGTGGGCGGTTACTACTTTGAGTTGCAATACGAACCCTTACAGTGGTCCTTCTGGTCAGTTCGTTCCTGGACGTCCTGTTCCTGCCGCCATTGCTTACAACCAGTCTTTGGTTGCTGCCTCTTTGTACGTTGATTATGTCTTCTTGGATACTGATGAACGCCGACGATTCGCACAGAATCCCCACGAGTACTTGATCTCTCAGCTCCAGTTCACTGGTGACGAGTCGGTCGGTTCTTCCTCCAATAAAATCAAGTTGAACTTCAATCATCCCGTCAAAGAACTCATCTGGGTTGTCCAGCCCGATCAGAACGTTGACTACTGCTCTTCCCTCGTGTGCGATGCCCTCTTGTTCAAGGTTCTTGGTGCTCAACCCTTCAACTACACTGATGCCATTGATGCTCTTCCCAACGCCATCCATGCTTTTGGCGGACCCCAGGACGTGAATGCTGGAGAATACATTGATGCCCGCGGTCTTTTCAATGATGCTGGTGCTTTGGATTACCAGATTCCTCCTGGTTTCCAGGGGTACTGGCACGGACCTAAGGACCCTTACAATGAAGCCAACCTTGGCGGACCCGCTGTCACTTACCCTCCCAATCTTCCTAATGCAGCTGGTATTGACCCTGCTCTCCTCGCCCAATTGGCTAGTCAAACCTCTAACCACGTCGCTGGTTCCACTGTCTCTGATGCTGGTACTTTCGTTTTGAGCGAAACCTCTCTTGACCTCCATTGTTGGGGACAGAACCCCGTTGTCACTGCTAAATTGCAGCTCAACGGTCAGGATCGTTTCTCTGAGCGTGAAGGAACTTACTTCTCGTGGGTCCAGCCTTACCAGGCTCACACTAGAAACCCTGATGAAGGTATTAACGTGTACAGCTTTGCTTTGCGCCCTGAGGAACATCAACCAAGCGGCACGTGCAACTTTTCGCGAATTGATAACGCTACACTCCAGCTTGTGCTCTCCAACGCTACCGTTGAGGGTACCAAGACTGCTAAAGTGCGCGTTTACGCAACAAATTACAACGTGTTGAGAATTATGAGTGGTATGGGCGGGTTAGCATATTCCAACTGAGCGGAATGGAGTATGTTCGCAGTTATATTTATATATTTTTTTATGCTAAAACGAATTAAATAAATCTATATTATAATACATATAATATGGATAGTTATAACAACCCCATTTACTTTGAGTTTTTATAAAAAAATAAAATCCTTTATTCATTGTAGGCATAAAAAATTTCATTTGAGTATCTCTACTCCAATTTCCATAACCAATTAGCAAATTTTCTCCAAATGTTTCCTTAATTTTATTTAAGAATGTGTCAATACTTTTCTTACCATAACTATATTGACTAAATTTCATTTTTCTCCAAGTATCTCTTTTGTAGAAATCAGTAGTTTCTTTATTTAATTTATTTTTCTCAACAAGATACATTTTGAACTTTTCATTTTTTATTGGATAATAAAAAAATTGAATTAAATAATATGACTGATATTACTAGTAATATAACTTGTATTATTGAAGAAATGGATTTAACCAAATTGTCAAAAACAGAACTTTTAGAGAAATGTGAAGAACTTGGAATTAAAAAGTGTAAGTCAAAAAATAAAGGCGAATTAATTGAACTTATCAATCAAAAACAAACAACAACTCAAACAATTCCATTAAAAAAAATAGAGTTAATTATTGAAGATGAAGATAATCAGTTGGATACTCCTATTAAAAGCACACCATTAGAAATTAAATATATTGATTTATTTTGTGGGTTAGGTGCATTTCATACTGCGTTTGATTTTATTTCTAATTCACATATTAAATACAATTGTGTATTTGCTTGTGATATAGACGATAATGTTAGAAAAATATATAAAGCAAATCATAAAATAGATCCTGTTGGCGATATAAATAATGTTGATATTGATAAAATGACTGATTTTGATATTTTATGTGGCGGGTTTCCTTGCCAACCATTTTCAATAGCAGGAAAAAAAGAAGGATTTGATGATAAGATTAAAGGAAATTTATTCTTTAGCATTCTTAAAATTATAGATATTAAAAATCCAAATACAATCATTTTAGAAAATGTAAAAAATCTATTGACGATAAATAATGGAGATACTTTCAAAACAATAAAAAGTGAATTAGAGAAAAGAGGATATTTTATAAGTCATAAAATACTTGACTCAAAATATTATAATTCACCTCAGTCTCGTCATAGATTATTTATTATTGGAAATAAACAAAAACAATTTATATTTCCAACAGAAATAAAAAATAACATAATTCCTGTATCAAGTATTATTGATAATACAGAAACCAGATTTTTAGATTACACCGATAAATATAAATTAGAAAAATGTAATGATAATGAAAATAAAAATAATTGTAAAATGCTTTATAAATTAGTTCATAAAATAACGAATAATGGTGGAAGACAAGGAGAAAGGGTGTATTCTATTAATCATTGTGGTCCTACAATTTGTGCTTCATCTGGAGGTCCTGGAGCAAAAACAGGTTTATATTATATTGATAATAAGGTAAGAAGATTAAATGCGATAGAAGGAATTGGAATGTTTGGATTTGATAATAATTATGTATGGGATGAATTCGTTAAAGAAGAAGATATGTTATTCTATTTAGGTAATAGCATTGTAGTTGATGTTCTAAAAATAATTTTAAAATCATTAGAATTACAATATTTTATCGCATAAATTTAAAATATCTTGTGTTATTTTAAACTTTGCTTGTATATGGTTTGGAGAATGGTCTGTATTTCCTCCACCTTTTCTTTGCAAAGATATATATGGTGATAAATGTAGACAAGTTCCATTTTTTTTCATTTTAATATCTATTTTTATTGAACCACAAATAAATTCATAAAGTTTTAAACTTGATAAGACATATATTTCCATTTTGTTAAAATTTTTATCAGTTTTCATAATACACCAAAAATTATTTTCCTGACCATCCTCACCAATTAATGTTTTTTTAATGTATTTTTTTATGTCAATTAAATTATTATTACATAAATTAATAAAATCTTGTTTTTGGTCTTCAGTCATAAATGTTTCTGTTTTACTTTTTCTAATTAAAGACAAATGAGTTAGATATTTTCTTATAAATTGATTGTCAAATGTATTTTTAATGTGTCTTCTATCAAATGAATCACCTCTACCACCCAGATTTTCTATTTTTTTGTTTTGTATATTTAGTTTTGTATTATTATTAAATGTGATTAATGTATCATACTTTTTTCCTTGATTTTTTTCCATTGAAACAACATTTAATTTGAAATATGTTTCTAATGCCATTTTTATTTTATTATCGGTTCTAAATATTTCCTCTGCCTTAAATCCTGATTTTGCCGTTAAACTATTTTTGCTACAAATTGTTTCATTTATTATCTCATCCTCACATTCAAATTCTTCATCTTCTATTATTAATTCTACTTTTTTCTTTTCTTGTTTCGTCTTTGAAACAGATTGTGAAACAACAATATTGTTAATCATTTCAGGTTTAGTTTCCATTTCTCTATATTGTATTATGATAAGTATTTTATTTATAAAAAGCAATTCAATTTTTTATAAATAATTAAATAATATATATGCCTAACTAAACATAAGAGCGAAGATTTCAAAATTTCTGCTCTTGAATATTATTAACTCTATGGAATTATAATAATTGTTTGCTCCTGAAGCTTCAGAAGCAATAATAATTCAAAATTTACTAATAAATATTAATGAAACTCAAATGTTTATAACTTCACAACCGATCATATATATTTTATCGTATAAATATATATGACAAAACTCTCTGTCCCAGTAAGATACATCCCGAATTATCTAACAAAAAAAGACAAAACGAGGCAAAAGAAAATGCTCCAAAAATCCAGATCCATGTACAAACGCAAACAATACTATACAAGAAAGAAAGTGAAATCCTTCAAAAGTAAAACATCTAGTCATGTAACAGATGCGAAAAAAATATACAAACTGGACGCAGTTGCGCCAAACCAAAAGCTATCGCGTGCAACTGGATGTTCTGTGAATGCATTAAAACAAATTGTTAAAAAAGGAGAAGGAGCTTATTTTTCTTCTGGATCAAGACCGAACCAAACAGCGCAATCATGGGGAATCGCTCGTCTCGCTAGTTCTGTCACAGGCGGAAAATCAGCAGCAGTAGATTTCAATATTTTAGAAAAAGGATGCCAACATAACAAAAAAGCGTTTCTTTTAGCAAAAAAATCCAGAAAAAAATACAAATACGGACAGGGACATACAAAAAGGGTTCGGGTATAAAAAATGGAAAAAACAAAAGACTAGTTAAACAGGTTACAATGATTATAAAAAGGGCTCATTCATATGCAAATATATTTATTTTTATAGGCGGTTACGTCGTTTCTTATTCTTTCTTCAATTTCTCAGCCTTCTCCAAATCACTCCATTTCTCATTTTCAAAATTACTAACATCAACTTTGCATGGTTCATCAAATGGTAACGGGAACGACGGATATCCTTCTGGACAAATAGAATCTGCATCGTCATATTCCAGTGAAGGTGTAATAGCATGTTGTCTCTTTAGAACTGGAGCAGTAAACAAAGGATTTGGGGTTATATTTTCCGAAAATTCAAGATCATTCCCATCTAACAAATTATCTGGATGAATAAGTTGTAATTTACCAGGTATTAGAACGTCTGCAAACACATGTTCATCGCAATCCGAAGGACTTCTGGCGCGTAAAGGTAAATTGTTCTCTTGACTCATATTGGATTTAAACAGTTTTCATTTAATGATAGTATTTGAATAAAAACAATTTCAATTTTTTCTACAATAAGGCAATCACGTTTTCAATAATAAGTTGATCTTCTTCAGATAACTTATAATAACTGTATGGAATCTCATAGTACAAACTAATTAACTTTTGCTTATAAATGCAGAGACGTTTGGTTAATGGAATGGTTAAACGCAAATACTGTTTTAAAAGCATGTTTCGCATCATCATATTATGATCATTATTAGTAATACTTATTGCGTTTATTGTTAGAATGTGTAATTGTAATGAGATCAATCCAATTATGTAAAATTTGGCTAAATGCAAATATATCATTAAGATATACATAAATTATAAATAAAATATTTATACCTATTTCGTTATTATCATTTTATCACTTTAATAACTTGTTGAAACACACAGTTTCAGTTAATCCCAATCCTTTGTAATATTCATAAAAATAACTACGATGTTTATATCCATAAATTTCAGAAAAACAAGAGTATTTTCCTATTCGTGTAATATTGTTTATCTCGGTGATTATTTGTACGAAATAATTCCTTCGATGTATCCCTCTAAGTCCCAATGAAATGTCACTAAAGTGAATTCTTAATGTTTTTTGTAGTTGTTTTGCAGCAAGTTCATCTGTCTGACATTCGGGGTAAGCCTCCTTAATAATACTTAGTGCTGTATTATACTCATCTTCAGTAACAACGTATTCTCCTGATTTGATTTGTTGATATCGTTGTTTATATCGTTCATAACGTATTTTATCATTTGCAATATCACGATAAAAATCGTTAATATTTTCAAGATTTGTTTTTATAGTTTCATCATTTTCTTGTGTCATATAATATTTATATAAAGCATTTTTAGATATCTTTATATATAATGTGTTTATTTCAAAAAGTCTAAAATAATTATATGTTTAGCATTTTGGATATAGGAAATATAGTATCAATTACATTTGCACAAGCAATTGCTACATCTCTATGTTCTTTTTGTGTGCCATTGGAAGAACGTAGTTCAATATAATGAATCCAAGAACGTAATGTCCCGTTCATATATATTTTTGATAATGTCATACCCTCAGGTAAAACTGCTCGTGCCTGTTCTTTTGCAATCCCGTTTGATAACGCCCAATGATAATTTTCTTCCACAACTTCAACCAATTGTTTTTGTTTCGCTATCCATTCTTGTTTTAGTTCTTCGTTGTCTATTATTTCAATACTATTTTGTCTATTTTTATTGTCTTGTAACCGCGCATCTTTATATTCAAATCCTAAATCTGCTACCGCATACCTTTGTGAAAATTCTTGAAACGAAAAGGATCTATGACGCAAAATTTGTCGTATAATATCTCGGGTAGTCTCAATTTCAATACATATGTTAACCATTTCAAACGGCGACCAATGTTTGTTTTTAATTAAGTAGTTAATTAATTTTTCATTGGTTTCTGTATTATGCTGATTAAGCGGATTAGATACCCGTGCACAATATGCAATCAAGTCTTGAATAGATTTATCATTTGTAGTAGGCTGTGAATAACTAATTAAGTTTACTTTCATTGATATTGTATACTTTCATATGTTGTATTTATATTTGTTTAATTTCAAAATACTCAAAATTGAATAAAAAATTGAAATACTTTTCTAATATTATTATTAATCAAATTTTAGTATAATTAAACTAACAAGGCATAAAAACAAGACAACGTTAAAATGGGAGTAAATTTATCACGATTAGAATGCATGTGGCTTCCTGCACAAAGTGGCAAGACCCGTAAGTGCGAAGAAAGAATTACAGAACAACAGACGCGTGAAAAAGAACTTCAAGAACTGGTAGATTTGCACAATACCAACTCATCTATCCTGAACATCATCATTTGTTCCAACAATCGTTCGCTAGTGGATCAAACCACGTCGCGAATGAAGAAAGATCTGTTTAGCACATCATCAGATTCTGATGTAGACACGAATGAAGAAGATGAAGAAGAACTAATTTCGGATGCTATCATCGTTGAAAAAGTATTTGGATGGCGTTCAGGGCTGAAGAACCATAACAAAACTGTCAGCGATTTGTGCATGGACATACTTGAAGGGGCTGTGGAAATGATCATTTGTTGCTCTCATGCTACCCGCTTGAAGTACGTTTATCAACTGATTGAACGATTGAATCGTTCTCCGTTGTTCAAGCGTAAAGTCAATGTTTGGATTGACGAAGCGGATGGGTCCATTAAACTTTGGTCTAAACCTGAATTGAATGTCTTCGGGTTCGCCAAAGTGGACAAAGTTACCTTAATCAGTGCAACATTTGATAGTATTATGAAAAAGTTTGGTCGTATCAAGGTCATTCCCTTTGCTGAAACTCATGCCCCCGTTTACCACAAAATTGAAGACAGTGTTATCTTCAATGAGAACCATCTTGCCACAAATGCGGTTGAATACCTAGAAGAGTCTATTAAAGCTCATCCAGAAATTTGTCAACCAGGCGTTCGTCTCTTTGCTCCCGGCGACGTTGCCAGAAAATCGCATAACGATATTGCAGAATCATTACGAAGCAAAGGCTTTGTTGTTGTGATTTTGAATGGAGAACGAAAAATGATAACGGGTATTCCAGGAAAAGGCGACATATCCCTCAACTCATATGTGGACTTCAATGCGACGGAGCAAGAAATTGGCGAATTGCTTTCGGATATCTATATCAAAGAAGGTCTTCATCAGTATCCCTACGCCATCACTGGAAATATGTGTGTAGGTCGTGGTATTACGTTTCAAAACAAGAACTTTTTGTTTAACTGGGGAATCATTCCTTATATTAGTAGTGAATCCGAAGCATACCAAACCGTTTGCAGAACATGCGGTAATATTCGTCACTTGCCCAATTATGCTCGTCCAACACTCATCATGACAGACAAGATGTTGAAACAAGTGAAGCAAAAGGAACACCAAGCAGTCAATGTTGCTCGTATTGTCCATGAAAGATACGCAGAATCTGCTCAATACGAAGGTTTCATCTGTGAGGAAGATATCAAAGACATGAGTGATCCCGAAGAAAGAAACCGCATGCATGTTCCTTCCAGAATTAATCTTAGCGACGAAGAGTTTGAAACTATCATTGCAAGCTCAGGCCAACCGCAAGAACAACTCATTCGTTCCATCATTCAATCCAAAAACAATGAACTTTACCAAACCATTTTGACGTATAAATGCATAAAACAAAGTATGCCTCAGGCGGCTTACTCTTATAAAACTCATATCCAAGATGTAGCTAAAAAAGTAGATGCAAACGAAAAGTTCGTGAAGGATGTCAACAAAAAAGATAAACATATCAATAGCTGCCAATTTTATATAGATAACAAAAACAAAAAAATCTACGTCATCGTTTACAGCGGAGCATTGAACCGTGAACCAGAGAACTAAAATGTAAAATATAAGTAAAAATAAGACCGAAAAATAAAATAAAACCCAAAAAATAGATAAAAAGAAAACCCCTTTTTTATTCTTCTTATCTTATATTAATGGCAGAAACCATATCAGATAAAATACAAGGACAAGTAAATTCTATGAAACGAATACCTCTGATATCACAACAAGATTTTTTTAATGAGAAAATAAATAAAGTGAAAGTTACGTTTGAACGTGAAGAGGACATGTTGGTTTTGTTATTAAGTATTTTCGTCCATGATTTTGCACATGATTATAATTTTAGCGATACGATGATTCAGCGTATATTAGCCAATGTTTCGGAATTGGAATCCATGGGACTTGCCTTAAATAATTCCGTTTTGAAGTACTACAAGAACAAACTTGAACCATTACGGGAAGTCAATTTGTACGATGATAGCAAAATAGTAGATATTCAACCTTTAGAAAAGGTTGAGCCAAACAATGAACCTTTGGGAAAGGTTGAACCAAATCAACCTTTAGAAAAGGTTGAACCAAATCAACCTTTAGAAAAGGTTGAACCAAAGAATGATGAAATTAATGAAACAACCAATAAGAACATGGTTGAACCAAACGAGGATAATATTGTTGAAACGCCCGAAGAATTAGTAGAATATCCCCTAGCAATGCCTAGCCAACCTTTAGAAAAGGTTGAGCCAAACAATGATGAAATGAATGAACCAACCAATGAGAATATAGTTGAACCAAATGAAGAATTAGTACAAGATCCCTTGGTCGTAAATGCAAATTCAACCCAATTAACAGGAGGAGATATTAATCAAGATAATGAAACAAACATAGTCGTTGATATTCCTAAGGATATTTTATCAACCGCAAATTATGAAGAAATTATACAGCATTGTCTTCAAAGTGGAGATTTTTTAACAATGGTAACTGCTTTAAAGACCTATATTATTAGTTTCTTAGATACTTATAGTATTGTTCACAATTTCAAAGGAGATTTTGATAAAATTCAAAAGGAAGATAATAGTTTTCTTTGTTTTTACAATTTGTCTATGTATAACAATATTCAATCAACTGCATTATTTATTATTAAATATTTAGAAGAAGAAGAACTCATGTTAGATGATGAAGAGGATGATAAACAAAATACTATTTTCATTCGGTCTCTAGTTACTATTTTATTAGATTCTTTTGTTCAAGAAAGCAAACTATTGAATTCTGATTATTCAAAGGATAGTATAGAAATATTAGATTCTAATGAAGTATTGGAACAATTTATTATAAACTTTGTCAAATTATGTAGTGTCAATGATATTAAAGATTTTTCAATCAATCAACAAAAAGGTGGAAGTCTACCTTTAGATCTACCTTTAGAAAAGGTAGAGCCAAATGAAGAGACGAATGTTGAAGCTACTGAAGAAGCGAATGTTGAAGCTACTAAAGAAGCGAATGTTGAAGCTACTGAAGAGGCGAATGTTGAAGCTACTGAAGAGGCGAATGTTGAAGCTACTGAAGAGGCGAATGTTGAAGCTAATGAACTTCCAAATGAAGAGACGAATGTTGAATCTACTGAACTTCCAAATGAAGAGACGAATGTTGAAGCTAGTAAAGTTCCCAATCAAGACACGAATGTTGAATCTACTGAACTTCCAAATGAAGGTGTCACTGCTGAAGCTAGTAAAGTTCTCAATGAAGTGGCAATCTCAGAACAAGAACCAGAATCAATTATAGAAGATAACACAAGATTAGCTGAACCCATTCCTTTGGAAGTTGAAGCATTACCTCAAGAAGTAGAAGACAAACAACCCCAAGTAGAACCAGAAAAGGTAGAAGATGTCTTAGTACCTTTAACCCAAGATACTGCTGTATTTCACAACAATTTGCTCACTACCATTACCCGCGGCATGTTTTTAAAATTAGGAATATGGCAGTCTATATTCAAAAAACTAAAAGAGCTCGGTATTTGGAATGAAGCCGAAGAGTATCCCGATTTCACAAACGAAAGCATCAAGTTTCTATCTTTAGATTATTTAAAAAATGTGTATCCCATTGATAAAGATATCGGTAATATCAACAACGAATTACTTATTTCTCAAATAATTATCTTGAAATCCATGTTAGTAGAAGTAAAACCAGACATTGTATTGTTAGCAAAAGGCATTGATCACAAGTTGAAGTCCTATATGGATTCATTTTATTTACATCTATTTAAAAATGAACCGATGGTTGGAGGTTTAGAAGTAAATGAAGAACCGATGTTAAAAGAAATCAGTCCCGAAGAAATAGAAAAAGCATGTGATATAAACCAGCAAATCATTAAGCGTTTGCAAAATATCCATATTAAAGAAACATCGGGTATAAACAATTTATTTGATTTATTGAAATCCAACACAACGACTGCTAAAATGATAGATGAACCAAATGTAACTATCTCTGTTCCAAAATACAAGTTTATTATAGACAATGCGTCAAGATTATCATCTAACATCAATGGTCTGAATTTATACGAAAGCATAAGTAAACCAAACGGAGATAAATGCGATTACTTTTTCGGTCTTTATCAAAATCTACACCGAGGCGTATTTTGCCCAGGGTCGTCCATCATGGATGCTATGGATAATTGTTCTATGAAATACAATGCAACCGAACCCAAAGAAATTGGAACCACTAATTTTGAGTTATCTTACGAAGGATCTAACAAATTGACCTATGGAGGAACCGTTTTGTATTACAATGATGACACAAGAGACCAGACCGACGTGAATATTGACTTTCGCCTCTCCATAAACAATGATACTGCGATAATTAACACAAACAAGATGAGTGTAGCCGATGCAGATAATTTAAAAGCTAGAATTGTTTACAAAAGCGTGATTCAGACTATAAAACAATTATTCTTGAAAAACTATGGAATAAGCATGGAAGATCTAACAAGTTTCAAATCAGTATATAGTGTAGAAAATGACGCAACCAATTGGCTACTTGAAAAAATGAAAAAAATGTGGTCAATGTTACAATTTAAACAAAACCCGGAAAACTTTAATATTTTGTTAGGATCTACTGCGTTAAAAAACATGGGTGATTTTTTGCAAGAGTGTCAAGGAACTCTTCAATGGGGAGGTTATATTAATTCCTTTGACGAAATGGTAGACACAACCAATGAGTTTATTGTTAGACACACGGCTACTCCCATTATGAGAAGCGTTAGTAAAGAAAATGCTATTATTCCTTACAATGAGAAAGGAAATGCTCTGCGGTTATGTGTGCAAGGCGACCGTCCATCAGGATTTCGTTCTATCTATATGCTATTGAATGCTACAACAGGTATAAACGAACATGCCATAACAGGATATTTAATGAAACAAAAATCTTTGTTAGTTGCAAGAGGTAAAGGAAGTGGAACAATAATATATGTAGACGATAATCCTAAAAATGTAAAACAAGATAGATTTACTGTTTCACTGGATACGAAAGAGAGAACAAAGTCTAAAAAAGAAGAACCAATGGTTGAAGAAAAAGAAGAAGTATCTTTAATACCCAATGTAAATGATAATATCCCTCTTCAAGAAAAAGGAGGTAAAAAAAAAAGAAACCCAAAGACAGATCTCAAAATAAATACCTCTATTAAAAAAAACTCAAAAAAAAAGCATAAAATAACAAACAAACAATTCAAAATAAAAGTCAAAAAAAGAACAATTAAGAAAAGATAAAAGTAAAGCAATAGGTTATATGTCTTGATTACATAATTCTTTATTTTTATTCGCTTCTAAATTAGTTAGTACTTGCAAGTTGATTTGATCTATTGCGTTATTTTGCGCAAGTAATGCCTTTTTACAAGCTTCTTTCCCTAATGTATAATTTTGAGTTTTTAGATATATTTGACTTAGTAAATGCCAACGTAAATAATCGTAATAAGTATGGTTTGTCGTCATTGTTGTAATATCTGTGGGTTTATTCATGTTTTCCACAATTTTTAAATATGGCAGGGTTTTGTCAATGCAATTGTTATCAATGCAGTATTTACACCTTTTCTCATTTAAAACGCCCATTTTCACAAGTTATGAAATGAAATCGCTTATAAATAATTCTTCTTGATTTTTCGTGTATTGTTTTTCTTGGATACATATTTTTCTGGTCTTTCGTAAGCACCCTTAATTATGTTCCTGTATTTTTCCTTTGGAATATTTCTTATTGTTTTAGTTATATTTTCCTTCAATTCTGCGTGTGTTAATCCGTCTAATTTTTGTAATCGTGATTTCAACATACTAAAATAATTTTCTATGGAATTGGTAAAATGTTGATATGGAACAGCATATAATAAATGATTATCTTTGTTTATTACTTCTTTCACCTTTGGATTTCTATGACTACTTGCATTATCTAAAATTATTAATTTATTCTTGAATTTATTTGTTATATTTATTTCTAAAAACTCTACCATTCTATCAGCATTTATTCCACTTTTTTCATATAAATCCCAACCAACTACACCATTTACCGAAATAGCAAATATTCCAGTATATTTTTTGAATACTTCTTGCGATTGTGTTTTTATTACACATCGTTTCCCTTTTTCACTATAACAATGGTTTCTTTTTTGTAATGATTTTACACTTGTTTCGTCTATACAAATAATATCCTCTATTTTGTATTTTTTGACTTCATCATAAAATTCTTTTATGTTTTTATTTATATCAATATCCTTACCAAAACGCTTTACTGGTTCGTGTCTTATTCTCGTCATTTTCAAAGTAATATTATTGTCGTGAATAATGCGACTTATATGAGATTTATTCAAATCCAAATTAGGATATTTATTTTTCAGTAAATATAATAAATCTTCAATTGTGTTCGTTTTGTTTTTCTTGATTTCTTGTAATAAAAAATCTACATGTTCTTTATGCACCTTATATGCTTTTGGGGTTCTTTCATAACCAGTAATTTTCCCATCTTTTTTGTATTTTTCTACCCAACGCATCAAACTTCGTCTGGAACATTTGAATATTTTACATACTTCTTCTTGTGATTTATCCTCCACTAAATAATATTGCACTGCAGTTTCTTTATAATCACTACTCTTTTGGTGAGGCATATTGTATGTATAACAATATATTTAAAGATAAATATTAATATAAATATATTATGAATTTTGAAAATGAAATTGTATATGTTAAAAATAAAGAATATATTTATGTTCTAACAATCAACGTTGATAATGATAATGTATTAGATTTATCTATATTTGAAATAGAAGAATGGACGCATTTAACAAAAATTAGCAAAGTATTTGAAGATGCTGTGGTTAATTTAGATGTAGACATATCGTTAAGACCTTATATAAATGTTAGCAAAGATATAAAAAAAGCGGTTTATTATTTATATTACTCTCCATTCTGTAACTGGAAAGGTTTTAATGATTTAGAATATGAAATTCTAGAAATAAATGATATTTATAAAGTTGTATTTGATTTAGTTAGAGAACATCAAAAAATAACTATAAATGACTTTAGAAAATGGATTATAGACAACTATACAAATATTCAAATGCATTATGAAAGTTTATTAAATAATAAAATAAATTTATTTATTCCGTTTAGTTAATATACAATTATTTAATGAAAATATTTAAATTAATTGATGTTTTGTATCCATATGTAATTTAAATAATCCTTTTGAAAAATTACCAAAATCACACGATTCGCAATAATATTTAAACTCTTTTTTTCTCTCTTCTTTGTTTGAGTGATTATTTAAATAATGAAGTTTCATATTTGTTGAACTTGTAGTGTTATAACTACATAATTTACATTGTGGTTCTAATTTTTTATCCTTACGAGGTTTTCTTTTTCCATTATTTTTATGTTTTTCACATTCCAAATGTTGCTTCCAGTGTGCCTGGTATAAACACTTATAATTACACACTTCACAATGGTATTTCATTTCAGTTTCATTAGAAGTTTCCATTTTCACTATAATTACTATTATATTTTATATTTAAATTATTTGCGTTAAAAATACTTAAATAAAAGTAGTATAATACTATATAAAATGAAAGTTAAGAAAAAGAAAAAGGAGGAATTCAAAGAGTTTAGGAATAATGAAAAATCTGCATATAAAACTTTGAAAATACCTTTGAAAACGATTTTACTTAATCGTGATGTAACACAACCAGTTATAGATCATTTGGTTTTTGAAATGAACGACTTGGTTATTCATACTTACCAATTTATTCGGTTGTTTGTTTTGCACCAATACACAAATAATAATCCGTTGTCTGAATTAGACGACACATTCATTTTATATTGTATCAAAACATTAGGTTCAAGAGATAATAGAGGAAAGAAAGGAAAAGATACAGAACTTTTAGAAACATTAGAACAATTCTATAAAACCGAATATCAACCTTTGTTGAACCATGTAAAAACTAATTTGAAAAACACTACTTTTTTACTGCCTTATTTAGCAACACAAATACATACTTCTTTATCCAATAATACGCAGGAGCATTTTATCCAACACTTTTTACGATTTATCAATAAAACAACAACTGAAATTACAGAAGATAAAGCAACCTTATTTCAATTCAAAAAGAACCTTATGGAATTAAGTGAAACAAATGAAATGTTTTCAAAGTGGAAAGAAACGCATTTACCTAACATATTACCTACTGAAATCAAAAAGTCAATTCATTATGATGTGAAAGTCAACCCATTTGAGTATTTGAAAGGAATGTTGTATATGAACTCTGTATTAGAAAAACAAGAAAATAAATTATTTCAACCATTACCATTACGCAACAATATCATTCCAAAACATATTATTATTGATACAGCAAGTTTGATAAATTTATTTTGCCCTGAAAAAGACAAAGATGGTAATAAAGTGAAAAAGGGTGAATTATTAAGTAATGTAAAAGACAATCAAAATGAAGTATGGTGCAACTTTTTGGATTTGAAAAATAGAATATTCAAGAATAAACATTATCAGTTTCATAACCAAATCCAAACTGACGGAATTAGTTGTTGCTTGTTGTTTATTAGAAAAGATTTGAAGGATAAAAAATGGGGTTCAAGAGTTCCTGTTTTACAAGAACAAGATTTCTACAATATTGAGGATTTATCAAAGGGACAATTAGATACTTTGAAAGAAAGAAATATTGTAGGTTGTGATCCAGGAAAACGCAGTTTGGTTTATATGATGGATAAAAATGGAAACAAACTACAATACACAGCACCACAACGAAAACGAGAAAGTAAAGCAAAAACAAACCAAAGGATTTTATTAGAGGAAAGAAAACGAAACGGAATTATTGAAAAAGAAACTATATTATCGTTTCAAAATAGTAAATCAGTTGATTATGAAAAGTTCAAATCGTATCTGGTTGAAAAAGATAAACTAAACAAAGAAACAACCGAGTTTTACAAACGAGATACATGGAGAAAAATGAAGTTTCGTCAATATAGTTATGGCAAGAAAAGCGTAGATACATTTTTGAATAAAATTAAAGAAACTTTTGGAGAAAATATCCTAATTGGTTATGGAAATTGGAGTAGGTCATCTCAAATGAAACATTTTATGCCTACAATGAATAAAGGATTAAGGAAGTTAATTCATAAGAAATATGATACAATAACGATAAATGAATGTAATACAAGTAAAAAGTGCTGTGATTGTAATAAAGATTTAGAATATTACAAGGATAAGGAAGGTAAGAAAGTATTTCGTCTGTTAATCTGTTCTAACTGCGTGAGTTGCGAAAACAAAAGAATCGTATTTAGAACAAGAGATGCAAACTCTTCAATAAACATAATGAAATTAACGCAATCTTGGATAGAAAAACAAGAGCGTCCATTATGTTTCCATATTTCGTCTTTCACATCTTCAAATCCTGAAAGGAAAAAGGAAGATGAAAAAGTAAGACCATCGTAGGTGAAATTCCTACTATTGATTTTACATTTTTTCTTATTTTTAGCGTCTATAATGGGCGTTTTAAATGAGAAAAGGTGTAAAAAAAAACAGATATGCATCTATAATTTCTTTGTTTAGATTGATAGCTCTATAAATATAGTTTAATGTAATTTCATGATTATCAGTATTATCTAGGTGTACAATACAATTTAAAATACACATTATAATTGTATAGTCATCTATCGCATACATTATATTTTCTCGTTTAGATTCCATATTTTCTAATGCTTCTACAAAATACTTGTATGCATTTTCATAATCTAACACATCTAAATACGATTTAGCTAAGTAATAGCAATTTCTATTATTTTTTGGGGCTTGTAATAACATTTCAATATCTTTCATAAACCGTGCTTTACTTTTTTCTCCATACTTTGTTCTATCTTGATATAAAGTAAACGTATTTTCAAGACGAAATAAATTATCATATGTAATTGCAAATGACTCATGCACTGGATATTGAATATCATAACGGCAATTTTTATAACATTTAATAAAACGAATGTCATAATGATCAGTTATACCATTTACTGCTTTCCACGATTTTGTAACAACCCCAAACCATTTGTTACTGGTAAGTTTATTTAATAATTGATATAAATCTAATTTTCTTAGTTTACATACAAATTCATCGCCTGAATCTAATAACAATAAGTATTTAATTCCAATATTAGATGCTATACTTTCAGCAAAATCAATACATTCATTTCTAGTTACCGCAAAATTTGTAAAAAGAGTTTTATGTAAATGTAAAACTTGCTTGTTTTTTTTTAATATATTTTTAATAACATTCACGGTTTGGTCGGTACTTCCAGTGTCTACTACAATAACATGTTTTATATGATCTTTGATTGAATTGAGAGTTACATGAATACTCTCTTCTTCATTTTTAACCATAATTAGTGCGCCAATCATATTTTGGATTATTATAATTTTATGTTTATGTTTATTTCATTTATAAATAATATATCCACTTTTTATAAATGACTAGAAATAAAAAAATACTTATTTTTGGTGGGAATGGTTGGATTGGAACAAAAGTATATCAGTTATTGCAAAAGCAGGGATTTGAAGTATATAAATCCAACTGTAGAGCCGAAGATATGGATGCAATTGAGAAAGAAATTGAACAACTTGCAAATGTTACTCACATCATGAGTTTTATTGGTAGAACTCATGGAGTTTATGAAGGTGAGACGATTGGAACAATTGATTATTTAGAAAAACCTGGTAAATTGGTGGATAATGTATGTGATAACTTGTTTGGACCAGTTTCTTTATCTATTTTATGTAGATCAAAAAATATTCATTTTACTTACTTGGGTACTGGTTGTATTTTTAATTACGACGAATCTCATCCTTATGGAGAAGAGATCAATGGGTTCAATGAAGAAAGTTTACCCAATTTTTTCGGATCCTCGTATTCTGTAGTAAAAGGATATACTGATCAACTTATGCATCTTTTTGAAGATTCTGTCCTGAATGTAAGAATTCGTATGCCTATTACTGACGAGATACATCCTCGTAATTTCATTACCAAAATAACTAATTATAAAAAAGTATGCTCTATTCCCAACTCTATGACTGTCTTGAATGAGTTATTACCTATTATGATACATTTAGCATTAAAAAATAAAACAGGTACAATTAATCTAACAAATCCAGGGCTTATAAGCCACAATGAAATTTTAGACATGTACAAAGAAATAGTAGATCCTTCTTTTGAATGGGAAAATTTTTCTATAGAAGAACAAGATGAAATTTTAGCATCTAAACGATCCAACAATTTTTTAGATACGTCTCGTTTGGAATTAGAAACGAATCATACAGTTAAGCATATCAAAGAGTCCGTTAGAGATATGCTTGTATCCATGAAAAATAATACAAGTGCTATTTAGAATTATACATTTGCAAATTACATTTTATAAAACGGTAATATTCTATTTAATTTTGAAACAACTTCATATTAACATACGCATACCCCAAAGGATTTGCTTCATTATCACCTATACTACTGAACTTAAATATGAATGTATCCGGATCGTCATGTAAATATACATCCATATGGTCATCGTAGTCGTATGACTTTATTTCAAAATTTGCATTAACAAAAATAGGTTTTATTGGGAAATAAGTAATGTTTGATTCTACATGTGCAGAATTAGATTCTACAATTCTCATCATTCCAATATAGCAAAGCTTTCCATAAAATGATGCACAATCATAACTAGATAAATGAATCGCATAATACGATTTTTCTAATGAAACGTATAATATATACTTCGTGAACAAACGCTGTCTAGTTATTCCCTTACCGGTATCATCGTGTAAAATATAGTTATGATCATCCGTTTGATAAGATTGGCCTGTTTCGGTTGTTTTTGATAGTCCTACGATTTGATATAAACTCATGATTATAAGTGTAAGTATCTTGTATTAGGGCATGAATAATATAATAATACAATTTCAATTTTTTATGTATAAAACAACTTTTATAAATAAGATAAAACAATATAAAAAATATTTATCTTATTTAGTAGTATAGAATGCAAGTATTTGTAAAAACGTTAACTGGAAAAACTATTACTTTAGAGTTAGAACCTAGTGATACAATTGCCAATGTAAAACAAAAAGTGCAAGATAAAGAAGGTATTCCTCCTGATCAACAGCGACTTATTTTTGCTGGAAAACAATTGGAAGATGACCGAACCCTAAGTGACTACAATATTCAAAAAGAATCTACACTACATTTGGTTTTGCGACTGCGTGGTGGTTAATTCTTGCTATTAAACAATAAATTCATATTTACAACTTCAGGTTTTTCTTCAGGAGGAAATGTTTTGAACAATATTTGAATCTGCTCATCATCTCTGAAACGAACACTGTATTCCTGCTGAATGTTGTTTCTTCCAATACGCCCCATCGCTTGTATAATTTTTTCTTGAGTTAATACCATGTCTTTACTCAAGTAACCGTGACAAAATTGATAATTCGTACCATAAATATAATCGCTGTCCGCAATAATCATATATAGTTTTTGCTGATCCGCCATTTTTTTCATAATTTCCGTATATTGAAAACTTTCATGATTCGTAAACACTCCAATACCAAGCAACAAAAGTATTTTCCAGCTATCCTCCACATTTTTCAAAAGCATAATAGAGACGATTGTTTCATCGTCAATATCGCTTGTAAACGATTTTAACTGAGGCTTGACATCTTCGGCCCATTTGTTGATATGCGCTAACCTATTAGGAATGAAGATATCATTCAATGCGGCTTGTTTTATCATGGTTCTACACATATCTATTTGATCCTGTAGTTGTAACAAACGCTTATCTTTCGTCTTTCCCATCTTGTCGTCCATAGTTTTTGTTTTCGTTTTTCCTTTTGAAGAGCTTGCAGATCCACCACCACCACCTTCTTCTTTCATGGCTTGCTTTTCTAATTCGGTTTCAATTTCCTTCTCCAAATGATCTATCTTGTCATTTATATCATTGTTGAATTCTATTTTGTCCATAATATCTTTCATTACAATTGTTGGAATGTTCGCTTGTTGAATACAAAACTTGGCTATTTTATGAACATCCTTCGCCAAGAATATCGTTGGACCATCCGTCAATGTATGTGCATCTTTTGTGGTTACGTAAATGCCGCAAGTTCCAGTATCGCTTGTACTAGGATGTTGTTGTGCAGGACTTTGTTCACTTAGTAAACGTGTCAATGGTTTTCCAGAATGTGTAGTACTACTACTAATACCTGGTCCAATGCTTTGCACTTTTTGAAATTTATTTCCTTTTATATCTATTGTGTCATTGGGTAGAATACGTTTCACCCGAGTTGCTATGAAATGTGCATAAATCTTATCCCAATTGTCCATTTGAATATGTTTAATCACTTTCAAGTAATGTATTTTAATACTTTTCATGTCAATGTCGTCAATGGATCCAAAATTGCGTTCTATTTTGGCTACCGCTTTGATATAATTGTTGGTTTCGCAAAAATGAATAAATTTAGAGGTTTCGTTCAAATCAAAATATCTCAGCAATGTCAAATTATTCTCAGAATGTTCTGCTAAGGCAATAAGCTGACTGTAATCATTGGTCAAGTAATGAGGCATCACTACATAACCGTTGTTATTAATTAATGGAATCGTTTTTCTACAGTCATGACTTACAATGTTATTAATATTTGCATTCGGAAATTTCTCTTTGAAGTCTATTACTGTATCTGTAATTTCATGCAACTTGGGAAGTGTTGCAGAAGAAAGCACAAAATTGGGTATTAAGTTGTCTTTCCAGTTCTGTTTGATGATAGCGTGAAAATCATGTGCCTCGTAATCCAATGTAATCGTAGGTTCATCCCAGTAAGTAATGATATTTATCGCATTATTAAACGCCAGCATGTAATACATGGCGGGAATATAAGATTTTATATCACAAATCATAATCTCCACTTTGTCTCCAATCGTATTGTCTACTTTACGAATACCTCCACTTTTTCGGTCAACGGTATACTCTTTTGCAGAGAAATAATGCAACCTAATTTCTTCTGCGCTGTTGCATCCGAATGCAAACGCAATCTTTTTGTTGATTGAAATGGCTGCTCTAGCCAACGCTAACCCAACGTGTCTCGCAGCACAAACAAAGATTATTTTATGGTTTTCTGAAAGTCCAAGAGGTGTCAATGTTTTTCCAGTACCAGTCGGAGCAATATACAATATCAACTTGGGTTTTGATGATTTAACTGCTGTAAAAATCTCTTTCTGATGATCGTACAATGTAATGTCACAGTATTTTAACAAACTTGTATTTTTTTCAATGTACTCTACCGAGTTGCAAATAATATGCAACAAATCAACGTCATCCACGTATTTATTTAAAATCTGACTAACAATAATTTGAATGATTTTGTTTATTTTGGGAATAGAATTTTTCATCAACTTGAAAATAGTGAAATAATGAAAGAGCCATTTTTTATTATTTTTTTGTTTATTTGCAAATAATAACTCTATTTGATTCAGCAAAACAAACTCAAAGATATGCTGAAGATTTTCAACATTGGAATCGGTTTTGGACAACCGAATTTTGTCGGCGCTTTTAATCGCAATGTTTGGCGAAACCTTTACTTTTATGAAATCAATTTTATAAAGACTAGTAAGTTGATTGATCTTTTCCGCAAAATATTTGTTGTAGAGATATTCTTCCATTTTCTCTGAATGCTCTATCTTTAGAAAGCTAAAGAGCGAGTTATTGTGATTTTGTTTGATGGTTACATCATGGTAACCACTGGTTATTAGTTTGAGAATCTCCTTTTCAGTAATAGAAACAGGTATTTCTACCGATTCCCATTCAGCTTTTGATAACTTTCTTTGGTTGAGGTCCATTGTAAATTGTGTAGCGTAATATAATTATAGTAATTCTATTTGTTTTTTTAGTTTCAATTTTTTTAGAGGGAAGCCAAGTTTTCTTTTTCTAAATATTTGTTATATCTCTTCTTATTTCTCTAACTTTGTAATGAAGTTGTGAAAAATTCATAATAATAGTTATTACCGATCTATATAAAGATAATAACTAATATAACGTAACATGCAACTTGCGAGCATTTTTTTATTTATCTCTTTTATACATTTATGTAATTCATTGAGTTTCATCATTAAAAAACACTCTCCTAGTTTTATGTCACGACATAAACTAAATATGGGTTGTGACTATTATGTTGATAAAGATTTACATGTATATGATAATAATAATGACATAATAGCATATATTAATGTAAATCATGAACCACGTTATTATTGGTTTGTTTCATCGTTAGACGAAGATGAAGATGGATATGATGGAGAATTTGCACAATATAGAGAAAACACATTAGAACCAAGTATGAAGCCTATCGTAATATATAGTAATAATACATTCAATAAGGTGTCTTTTGAAAATAAGTATAAAACAATCATTGAAAATGAATTAAAGTCTTTGAAAAAAACGTGGAGTCATGTAAACAAAATTCTAAAAATAGAAAACAGATATGAAAGATAAATGATAAATGATAAATGATAAATGATACAAATAAATAATTTAAAAATTGAAACTTAAAAAATAATCATTGAAAACATCAATAATATATATCAAACCGAAATAAACGCTTTGCTTGTAGTTAATTTAATAAAATGAACGCAAATAATAACAAACTCATTTCTATTGAAGGCAATATTGGTTCAGGCAAAAGTACCCTATTGGCAGAACTTCAAGAAATATATTCTACCAATCCCAAAATTGTCTTTTTGAAAGAACCTGTAGACGATTGGTCTGAAATTAGAGATGTAAATGGCATAACCATGTTAGAAAAATTTTACGCCAATCAAGAAAGGTACTCCTTTCCTTTTCAAATGATGGCATTCATTTCAAGATTATCTGTATTAAAAAAAGCAATGAGCGAACATAAAGGTTGCATTATCATCACTGAACGCAGCTTGTATACAGATAAGTGCGTTTTTGCAAAGATGTTACATGACAATAACCACATTGAAGACGTAAACTATCAAATTTATTTAAAATGGTTTGATGAATTTTCCAAAGATTTTCCTGTAGATCAAGTTGTTTATGTACGTGCGAATCCTGAAATATGTCATCAACGAATACAAACACGTTCTAGGACGGGCGAGTCCACCATTAGTCTAGACTATTTACAAGAGTGTCATAACTATCACGATGCATTTATAACCCAGTTAAAGTGTAATGTAGTTTCTCTAGATGGGAATGCTAATATTTTTGAAAAAGAAAATGTTTTAAAAACATGGATTCAGTTAGTTAATCGTATTATTGTAACCAATATACACGAAGGGATAATTGTGCCACATATTTCATCAGATTTATTTTAATTTTACAAGTTCAAATATAATATATAATGGCTTAAATATAACATGAATTTATGTATAATATACAGAATGCAAGAACCATTCAATAAATTCAATAAATTATTTGATTATTTTTTTTCAAAGTTAGAAGCATCAGACAATAAAAACAAAAATTATATTTGTAGTGAAGGATTTAAGTTAATTGAACAAAACATAGATATCACTCTTAAAGAATCTATTATGCAGAAGTTAATTATGTTGTTTCCAATGGATACTGTACTTTATTCTAAAATGGGTAATATGTATAAGACTATAGACACACAAAAAGCGATTCTATGGCATACAATTGGATACAGCATAAACCCCATGTGTCAAGAAAACACAATTCATTTATGTCGTTTATTTTTTGAAAACGGATTTATAGACAAAGTATTTGAGTTGAACAAAAATGACTTGTTTCAACATTTTATGGATAACTCGGTATTTCTTGGCATATATGCTCGTTGTCATTTTCAAAAATTATATTACAAAGACGGAATAAAATATTTAGAAAAACTTATAGATAAACATATAAAAAATAACTGCGTTACAAAAGAAGAAAAATTGGAAAAATGGAAAAATTATCATGACATGGGGTATGTTTATTGTGCAATGGGACAACATGAGAAATCTTTACACTACACTAAAATTGCCGTTGAGTTAGCAAATAAATTTAACCTAGACATTTCTCAAAAACTCTTATCATTCAGTAATTTATTATTTTATAAAAATTATGGATACCATGATAATGCAAAAACATACGAAATGCACATTGGAATCAATCAATACTATTCAAATAAAATGATGTTTTCAAAACATCACAAAAAAAGAAAACAACTATTGCAGTCTAATAAATCGTCGGTATCGTCATCATCAAAGATACGTATAGGATATGTATCTGGAGATTATAAATATCATCCTGTAGCCAATTTTATTGTTCCAATACTAGAGAATCATGATAAAACTAAATTTGAAATTTATTTGTATGCTAATCAACCAAAACATGAGATGGTAAACTTGTTTACAAATTTGAAGCTAAATATATATTATATTCACGATCAAACGGATCATCAAGTGTCAGAATTAATTCATACGCATAAAATTGATATTTTGTTTGATTTGAGTGGGCATTCTATATTGAATCGTTTGGGAGTTTTTGCACTTAGTCCTTCTCCTATTCAAATTACATATTTAGGATATCCTAATACTAGTGGATTGAATACAATGCATTATCGTATTACTGATTACGTCGCTGATAATACCCTAACTACTCAATCTTATAGCGAATCCCTGTTACGTGTTCCAAAATGTTTTTTGTTATATAAAAATGTCCTTTTGAGTAGTCCAGTTACTCCTAAAAAAACAGAAAACACAATTATACTCGCTGCTATTAATAAAGAAAACAAAAACAGTACTTATGTTATGAATACATGGAAAGAAATTTTACGGCAATGTCCAAATACAAAACTCATGATAAAAATAGAAACTTTTGATAACAATGAGGAACGTATGGAATATTATACTAAGCATCTAGAAACAAGGGCTGATCGGATTATTATTATTAACAAGTTGCAAAACAAAGAATACAATGAATTATTTACAAAATTTGACATTTTACTAGACACCTTTCCTTATTCTGGAACAACTACTACTTGCAATACTTTGTACAATTCCGTACCAATGGTTACCCTGTATCATAAAGATTATCATTCACATAATGTATCTGCCTCTATTTTATCAAATGCATCGCTTTCAGAACTCATTGCGTATTCAAGAGATGAATATATTGATATCGTAAAACAATTAGTAAACAATCCCACTCGTATAGATCGTTATAAACGAGAAATTGGAACTAAATTTGCAAAATCAATGGAGCCTTCTCAATTTATGGTTCATTATGAAAACATTTTGTTGAACGTTTACAACAAACATTATTTTGATATTCCCTTTTCAGAAATACCTTGCGATAATGATATTTTTGCGAGTTTATGTAGAGATATCAATCAAACAAGTATGGTTACTCTTTCCAATGACTTATCTGTAAACTGCAAAAATGATATACCTAATATAGATGACTCGGACTTAGTTACAAGTTGTTGTCCATCTATTTTGTTTATTTCTGTATTTGATTACGGTTCTTTAGAATTGGGATTAAACCATTTATACTCATTGAAAAAGTGCAACATATCCAACTATATGGCTTATGTTACGGATGATGTATCATACCAAACAATAAAATACCATAAGTTTAATGTTACCAAAATACCGTATACTAACACAATTACTAGTAGTTCTAAAGATTTTGGAAGTAAATCGTTTACTGAATTTTCTTTTGTAAGATATAAAGTAATTACCGAACAACTAAAACATTATGATGCTGTATGGTACATGGATGTTGATACAGTTGTTTTACAAGATTTGAACGTATACTATGAAACTTATAAAAATGGAAATACCAAATACGATATTATCTATCAAAACGATATTCATGAGATAAAACATTGTACTGGATGTGTACTGTATTTTTCCAATGAACGTACTATTAACGCTACACAACTTATTTATAATGAAGCGAATCCAAACATACCAGATCAGCACTGTACCCATTATTTTTTGAAAAATACCGGTAAAGATTTGATTGTTGGATTGTTTGAAAGCTATGAATTTCCAAATGGATTATTATATTTTGATGATGAAGATATTATAGAGCTACATACCAAATTTCGTAAAGAAAAGGAAAACTATATAAATAATAAGAATAAAACGGTCGCATTTGTTCATGCAAATTGGATGATTGGTATTGAAAATAAAATACGTGCTTTGAAAAAAAAACAGCTATGGTTTGTAGATAACCATGCCAATTATGTTATAAATATATGATAATCATAATATATAATAAATAATTATATAAACATTTTTTGTATATAATTATAACTTTTATCTACAATGAATACATTTTTGAAGATGAACAGGGGTGTCAAGATAAATAAACCAAAGCATATAAAAATCTTTCCGGAGATTACAGAAAATAAATATATACTGAAGTTTGATGGTTGTAGCAAAGGTAACCCAGGATTAGCTGGAGCAGGTGCAGTCATTTATTATAATAACAACGAGTTATGGTCATGCAGTAAATTTATTGGGAATAATGTAACCAATAATCAAGCAGAATATCATGGACTTATTTTGGGATTACAACATGCTATAAAAGAAAATATTCAACTCATTAAGGTTTACGGAGATAGTCAATTGATCATAAAACAAATGAATGGAGAATATACTGTAAAGTCTCCCTTATTGATACCTTTGTATGAAGAAGCCAAAATGTTAGAACCTTATTTTATTAGTATTACCTATGAGCATATTTACAGAATTGATAACACTCGTGCGGATGAATTAGCGAATGCAGGAGCAGCAATACCGCTAATGTTGCCTAGTTTATAAAATGTATAATTAAGTGTTTAGACACACGTATTTGATATCGTGATGTGGAGAATTATATGTATGTATGTTCAAACTTTTTAAATTATACTTTATAATATAACTATCCCATATTTCATGCAAGTTTCTAAAATCATAGTCATCCATAATTAATATGGTTCCTTGTTTAGATAATCTATATGAATTTATAATATCACTATTAGCTACTTCTGTAGAATGACCACCATCTATATGTATTAAATCGTAAATATCACTAATATTTTTTAGTGTTTTTGTGCTATCGCCAATTACTATGGTTAACCTTTCGCCGAACGTTTCTTTTAATTTTTCGTAACAAGGCATGGTGTATTTATGTTCTCCTAAGTCAAAACATGTTACATTTATGTTAGGATTAGATAAAAGCATGAGTAATGTTGAAAATCCAGAATTAAACCCGATCTCCATAACATTTTTTATATTTTTATTCAATACTAAATTGCTTATGTTTTTAGTTTTGTTTAAAAACGTATCCGTATATGTAGTAGTATGATGTAACATAAAAATATTTCCTTCTAATAATTCACCACAATTTTGAATAATTGGTAATAAATGGTTGTTAATATACATTTTTGTTTGATAAATGTTATTATTTATAGTACTTTCTTTTATACTATTCAAAAAATTAGTCATTTTTACTATTTTGTGATCATAAACACCAGGTCCTCCAGGAAAATGATGTATGACTTTATCACTATAAATATTATAGTCATTATTAACAACGATTGATTTTAGAAGCTTGTTATTATATAAATTATATTTAAAAGCGTTATATATTATGTAAGGCTGATCATAGCATGAAAAGTTATACGGTCTTTGAATAATATCTTCATTTATTTTATTAAATAAATATTTGATTTTTTCGCAATTATTAAATAGTAGTATTCCACTTGTAAAAGCTGTTTTATCATTATAGTTATTCACTTCATCGCCAAATAAAATGTTTCCCCAATAATCATAGTTACTATAAATGTCTCCTTCTTCTAATACATATAATATATCTTCTTTACAAACATCAAACAATTGGTTTATATTGTCCTTGACTAAAATGTCAGTATCTAAATAGAGTACTTTCTTGTAATTTATTATAGAAGGTAACTTAAAGATATCTAGTCTTGCTTTACATGATTTATCAATATCATTATATGTGTCATTTATTTCAAATTTAACTTTATCATCATTAAATAAATGACTTTGTTTAATCATACGCATGAATGGTGTTGAGGTATAAACTAATATATTCGTATTTTCATCTAAATTTCCGTAGATAAATATACTTTCTAAAAGAAGATAAAACATGTCAACATATTTTTCTTGGTTGAATACACAACAAAAAATACAATTCATATATAATAATATTATAGTGTATTTAATCCATTTTGTCGTAGTTTGTTATAATTATTCAAACTATGTTATAATAACTTAAAGAGTTACTAGTTAAATTATTCAAGGGTTCATAATGAAAATCGTCCGCCTTGGTATGACAGAAATGTCGTTACTTTTTTTAACATTTATTTGTAATAATTATAATTTAGATGATGCTAGTAAAACACATATTTCAAATATTATTCTATCTTTGGTTAATTGGTTATATACTACATCTGGTTATTATGACAAGTCGGTAAAAGGGAACCATTTTAATTTTGATATTACTGCATTAAACTCTAATTATTATAATTTTATAAATCATTTGGAACAATCAGTTGGTAATTGTAACATTACACAGGCATTTGTCCATGAAGGATATATAATGAATTTATTAAATACATATAAAAATGATTTTATGAAAAAATATAATATTACTACATTTAACATATTGAATGGTACTGAATTTCAGGATAGATTGGATGATATTTTTAGCATGATGCATAATAAAAAGGTTTTAATTATTTCATCATTTGACGGGTTAGTAAAACAACAATATGAATCTGGAAACCTTAACAAAATTTATGTTAATTTTCCAAATTTAATTAAACTGGAAACAATAAAGTTCCCCTATTGTTTTCATAATAATGGACCTCATAATAATTACTTTGAAACATTAGATACGGTATTTCAAGAAATAAAACAAATAGATTTTGATATAGCTATTCTTGGATGCGGGGCGTATGGACATATGCTTTGTCATAAAATAGATACTGAATTGAATAAGGATGCGATTTATGTAGGAGGATCTATACAGACCTTGTTTGGTATAGCTAGTTCTAGAGAGAAACAGCATGGGAAAATCCAGATCAATGAATATTGGATATCAGATATTCCGGCTGAATATAGACCAGTAAATTATCAACTAATTGAAAATGGATGTTATTGGTAATGTATTCATGGGTTCTATAAAATATTATTTACAAAATAATATTTTGTTAGTTATTCAATACTCATAATGTAGCAAATGAACATTTAACATAGCAGGAGGTTTGTATTTTAATATATCTAACTCTTTGGAAGTAGTTGGAAAATCTTCTGCTCCATAAATGTCTTGTAATAGTAACCATTCAAACATTCCTCCCGCGTAAACATAAACATTATAAAACCCGAGAGATAGTAATTGTTGATACTTTTTGTATATTTTCTCATCATTGGAATTTTTACCGTAAATAATAATGTGTATATTTTTATTCATATACAAATGTTTATTGATAAGTTGTTCTTCTTGATAAATAGGTATTGTATTTATAATTAAACAAGATTGTTCGTTTTCATTTAAGGTATTGATCAATAAATACAACTCAGGCGTTTTAATAACTGTTTGAATATCCTGAAAATTTATTTTTCTGATAGATTGGGTATTTCCCATTTATTGTGTAATCAGTTTTTATATTTATACTTTTTAGATGCATTAAATATAAAATTTATCTAATTTAATTAAATTGTACCACAATTTCCACTTTTTCTTTTTTAATGCTTTTTGTAGCAGAAATAGAAAGCTCTTCGCGTTTTTTACGCGTTTTAGAATTATCTATTACAATTTCTTTCTTCTTGGAGGTGCTGTTACGACAATTCATATCTTTCTCAATTGTCTCATAATGCTCTGAAATATAATCTATTACTTTATTTTCAAGTGCCCACTTAAAAAAATTTAACTGTCCTATTGTTGTTTCAATGTACTTATCCCCTTTATAAGGAATACTAATACGATCCCACCGACAAAACGGGTCAAATCGTTTCTTAGAGTACGCTTTTAATTTCAGTTTATAGTCTACATATACTTTAAATCTTCTTTCTACATTATTATCGGTTTCATCAATACTGTACAATGTGTAATATTTCTTAGCATAGTTGGTTGCAAACCAGTCTACAATACGAAGGGAAATGCGTGATTCTCCAGTAATAATCTTTAGCATGCGATCTAAATTGTCTTCATTCTTATAAAAATCCATTAAGTTATTTAATAATAAATCATTTTGTGTAGTGTACAATGTAGAATTATTCATTATTTATTTAAGTTTTTAAATCATATTTAAGTCTTTTTTTTATGGATAATATATAATGGTCTTTATCTTTTCATATTATACAACTATGGTTCTTCGGAGTCTTCCCGCTCAAAAGTTGTATTTCTAGGTTTTAAAAACATATCTCGTGCAACCACATCTTTCACATAATCGGTTGTTTGTAAAAACGGATTTGTACCTCGTTGAAACAACATTTCGCGGTCTGATATTTTGTTATCTAAATATTCTCTACGATTCCCTGAAGGATTTTCATTTCTAGAAAAAGTTGTATCAAACCCATTTAGGGATTGATATATTGCCGTCTGTGAAACCGCATCTTCTTCCATAATTTTTGAAGGCTGCAGTTCTTGTAATATTTCTTCTACTATTTGTTGTTTTTGTCTTCTTGCTGATTTTAAATATTCTCCTCCATTACTCCATCGCCATTCTATTATGCTCATTTATAATATACTACATTTCTTTCATTTTAGGTTTTAACTTAAAATGAAATTATATAAAGATTTTCATTGATATTCCAGTAAACCATCATAAATAAAAATATAATGGATTATTTCTTTTTATCCATAATTGCTTCTATTTTTGTAATTTTGGGATACTTACCGGAATTATATGATATTATCAAAACAAAATATGCGACGATGGAAAACATAACCATTTGGTTTATTTGGTCGGCTGGTTCATTGTTTTCCATAACCTATTGTGCGCTAAACCAAGAATACTACATCATGTCTACCCATGTAGTCATATTTACAATGAACTTTACCACTTTTTTATTGAAATTCTATTATGTAAAGATATATCCCAAATATACAAATACCAATATTTTGCAGGATATCACTTCTAAACATGATAATATTCATAGTAATCATGATAATTTAGTATAATATTTACTACACTTTATTTTTTATTTTCATAAAGTATATGAAAATTCTTTTTAGAACATTAGCATTTCATTTATTGTGTATCATTTTTTTTACTTTTTTGTATCAACAATTTTCAACTCATTTTGCTAACAATGACGGAACACATTCATACAATTCATTATTAGACTTTGTTTTATTAAGTACGACTGTTCAAGCAGGAGTAGGAGTATCTGACCTGTACCCAATAACCAGCATTAGTAAAATAGTTATGATACTTCAGCAACTACTTATGTTATCTACTCATGTATTCACTTTGTATATTTTCACATTATAGAGACACTTATAATCTTGAAATGAATAATAACTTATATTGTAATAAAATTGAAACACTTTTTATAGATAAATGTTCTATAAAATATAAAAGATCCTTCTGTTAAATTTAATTCAAGTAACTATGGGTGCAACTGCTAGTAACTTGCAGAACAAAGCATACAAATTCTTAAACTGTGGATGCATTTATTGCTATGACTTTTACAATAAAGACATACAATTACTATGTCATTGTTACAATTGTCTACAAAGCCTTAAGAACAACACATTTAACATTGATGTCATACATGAATTGACGTCTGAAATCTCGGAGTACAATGATGTAGCAGAAGTAATCTGTAAAAATAATTATGGATGGCTAACCCAGACGCTTGCAATCCAAGAAGCATCACGATTGAAAATGAGAGGAATTGATGAGTTCCTTGTAAATACCAACCTTTTACACAAGTATGGTATTAACTGCAGTAATTTACGCCCTTGAAGATTTAGAGCAACGCATATTTTAAATGCCGACTGTATTACTCCTTATAAATTTTTACACCTTTGCACATTCTATAACCAAAATTTACACATTCCTGAAATATATCAACCTTTTGGGTTTAGCACAAACGTGCTATTTTACATCTTCAAGGGTGTAAAAAATAAATATAGTACTATAAAATTGGTTATGTAAATAACTAAAATTATTTATATAACTAAAGAAAATCATTCGTTCATTTTTGTTTTAGATTTATTCTATAAAATGCATACCAGACATGTCCCTTAAATATCGTTTAGAACTACTTTCCACCAATAGTCCATTTGCATATACCCCGTAATTCATGTAATCATTGTAATTTTCTAAAGAAAAATGATATACTGTAAAGGTACCTTCTTTTTTATAAGGGGTTGCCCTTTTGTCAACACAAGCGGGTAAACGTGCTTTTGCATCCGTCAAATAAATTCTGCCTAATACCTTTTCAGTTTTTGATCGTTCTCCTTCCTTGAATCTATCCACCAAAATAGAATGATGTCCTGTAATGATCAAGTCCTCAAATAATTCAGGGTATTGTTCCATAGAACATTTATATAACATGCGTTCATTATGATCGTCCGATGATGTATTGTATATATTTTGATGACCAATCATATGAATTGGCAGAAATCCATTGTTCAACGTTTTTATAAAATCACCTTTTCGTAAACTTTCAATTACTTTATATTCTTCTTTACGTGTTTCTTTATTAAAACACAGAATTTTTGTACCTTTTGCAAAACAAGGGAGTGAATACGTTACTTGAGCATTTGCAAATCCTCCAGGTGTTGTTACTGTTATAGTTGCAGGACCTGCAGGTCTTGCAAAAGTTATAATTTTTATTTCCGTATCACTAACGGATACTGGTGTTAATAATCTTCCACCTATTGCAACAGTTAACGGGACTATGAAATTTTGTCCGGCAATGGTTACGGTTTCTCCTCCTAATGTAGACAAATTATTTGGGGTAACACTAGTTATTATTGGAGGAGAAACATACCGATAAAATGTATTTGGTATACTTGTTCCTACTAAAGTGGTTACTGTTACACTGACCACTCCTTCTGCTTTTGCTGGAGTTATCGCGGTTATTGCGGTTTCACTTATTAATGTCACTGAGGATGCTGGACTATTGCCAAATAATACACTTATCGTTGTTGGATCTATAAAACTTGTTCCTGTAATAGTTACGTTTTGGTTTCCTGACAATGGACCTTGATTAGGACTAATACCTGTCACTGTTGGAGGAGTTATACTGCTATAAGTATTAAAATTGGTAGGTATATTGCCTAATGATGATACATTTGGTAAATAGGATGCATTTCCTTGTTTAGTAGATTCACCAAATATAGTGTTTGATATATTTCCTAATGTTGGAATCGGGTTACCTAAAAATGTAAATTGTTGTAAATTTGGGCAAGTTTTAAATGCAGAATTACCAATATTAGTAACACTAGATGGAACAGTAACTGAACCAGTTAATCCTGAACAACCTGCAAATGTATAGTCATCAATATAAGTAACACTATCAGGAATTGTCAATGTTCCGGTAAATCCTGAACAACCATCAAATGCAGAACTGCCAATGTAAGTAACACTATCAGGAATTGTCAATGTTCCGGTAAATTTTGAACAACCTACAAATGCAGAAAAGCCAATGTAAGTAACACTATCAGGAATTGTCAACGTCCCAGTAAATCCTGAACAACCATCAAATGCATTATCACCAATACCAGTAACACTGTCTGGTATTAATAACGAACCAATTAAATTTGAACATCCTCTAAATGCAAGACCACCAATAATAGTAACAGCACTTCCGATGGTAAGCGTACCTGTTAGACCTGAACAACCAAAGAATGACCTGTTACCAATCATAACGACACTATTTGGAATTATGAGTGGTCCTGTAAATCCTGAACACCCTTCGAACGCTCCTATAGGAAAGGCATTATTACCAATACGAGTAACAGTAGATGGAATAATCAGTGAACCGGTAAATCCTGAACAATTTCTAAATGCACCATCACCAATAGTAGTAATATTAGATGGAATGACGAGTGGTCCCGATAGCCTAGAGCATCCGTTGAATGCAGAAATACCAATAGAAGTTATGCTATTTGAAATAGAGAGTGTTCCAGTAAACCCTGTGCAGTTAAAAAATACACCACCATCCATATAAGTAACAGTATCAGGAATAGTAATTGATCCAGTTAAGCCTGAGCAACGAGCAAATGCACCAGTACGAATAGTAGTAACACTAGGTGGAATAATGAGTGGTCCGGTAAACCCCGAACAACCATCGAATGCATTATCGTTAATAGTAGTAATACTATTTGGAATAGTAAGTGGACCAGTAAATCCTAAACAATTTCGGAATAGATTATTACTAATAATAGTAATACTGTTAGGAATAGTAAGTGATCCAGTTAATCTTGAGCAATTATCAAATGCCTCGCCACCAATACTGGTAACACTGTTAGGAATAGTAAGGCTACCATTAAACCCTGAACAATCTTTGAATGCATTATTGTTAATAGTAGTAACACTGTTAGGAATAGTAAGTGGACCAGTAAATCCTGAACAATTTCTAAATGCATTATAATCAATAGTAATAGTCCCTGTTCCAATAGTAAGTGTACCATTAAATCCTGAACAGCCAAAGAATGCACCATCACCAATACTAATAACACTGTTAGGAATAGTAAGTGGACCAGTAAATCCTGAACAGCCAAAGAATGCCTCAATACCAATACGGGTAACACTATTTGGAAGAATAAGTGATCCAGTTAGATTGAAACACTGTTTAAATGCATAATTGTCAATAGCAATAACACCATTTGAAATAGATACGCCTGTTAAATCTAAATTATTTACAAATGATCCCTGAGGAATAATAGCTTGAGTTGGCGGCGAGTCATATATCCAAGTTGTACCAGATCCAGAAACACGCGTGTATACAACGTTGCTAAATGTCGCAGTTGCGCCTTGGTCGCTACTAAAAGTCAAAACAATAGGGGGCATTATATATTATAGGTATAATATTTGTATGTTTTTATGCTTATAGTTATGAAATCATGACACTATTTCAGGAATTTATTATTAAGTTATTTTCTATTTTGAATCTTCAAGGATTTCAATAAAATTATGTTTAATAATATTCAATTTTTTGGTAAACATAAATGCATCTTTAGAAGTCCTTCGTCGCTTTAAATTACATTGCAAACATGATATTACTACATTATCTATGTCGTGTCCCTTGTCATTGTCAATACGATCGAGTGTCCATTGCATTTGTTCTCTAACTATTCCATAGACTATGTAAACTTTTCGCGAACAATAATGACACATCAATTCAGTTTTATCTAACAACTTAATAACATAGTCTAAGGTAACAAATGTATCTTCTAAAAAAACCTTTTTTAATAAGTCTTGTTGTTTATAATTGGTTATTTTATTTTTTATTTCTTTTGTAAACAGTAAACAATCTTCATTTATTTCATTGGCTTTGTTGTCGTTTTTTAATGTTGACAAAATTTGAATTTGGGTTTCATGTGTGTATTTTGTTAGATCTATTCTTTCTTGTAGTTTTCTGTTGTGAATTTGTTTTTTATTAAGTAATTTTCGCATTTGATAACGGTTAACAGTTCCATTTATAGATACTTTTTTAGAAGTATTTATTGTTTCTTTTCCTGTGGTTTCTATTTCTTCCATATATCGTACTATTAAATAGTATATTATTTTTATACTTATTATAATAAATGAATATAGAAACTAACTATAATAATAATGGTTTTATAATATTATACAAATATTCTACAAAAATAAGTTAAAATTAATCTTACATAATATACTATAATGAAAACCGAAAATCAAGAAGACTGTTCTCAAATCAAAACCATGAAATACAAAAATATTATTAGCAATAGTTTGCATAAAGAAACTAAATCTTCCAACGATTTATCTAACTTAGACACTTTTTTAGAAAATGAAAAAAAACACAATATAGCTGAACCATGGTCTAAATTAGATAAAACAGTGAAAATCAAAAAGATGTTACTATTTGCAGAACAATACAAGAAAGAGAACCAATTGGAAGAAAGCGAGTATGAACATTTATTACGTTTTTTAAAAGATTGCCTAGACCGAAAAAAATTAAATCGTGTAAAAGATGTAACTTATGATAAAAGTACTGGATTTATCAAAGATATTCCGGGGTTATTTCACAACAAAGTAAAAAATCATTTTACTATTAAAAATCTTGAAAAACACGTATCTACATTGAAAAGTTTGGCGCCTAAAAAAACGCATGGAACCGTTAAAAATATCATGACTGATGAAAAAACAAAACAAGACTCGGATGAAGAAGACTAGTTCCACCTTTTGGAAAAAGGCGGAGCCCAAAAACAACCTTTTCCACCTTTTGGAAAAAGGCGGAAAAACTATATAAATATAAATCCATATATTTATATAAAAATGTATACTCATGAATTACCATTATTAGAAAACATCATTGATCAAATTATTCCAATAAACACTCCTACGTTTACAGAAAAAACAGCAGTTGATTTTGTAGAATCTATTTTACAACTAATGGAAATCTATATTCAAGAAAATCCTCAAGCTATTAGTGAACCTGATTTTCACGAAGACTTCCAAGAACAGATAGAAGAGTTAATATATATTACCTTTGAAAATGACTTGATATTTAATACAGAACTTGAAGATGATCTAGATGAAATGATTGATGAATCCATGGAAATCTTTTTTAATACATTTATGCCATGCCGTTCATTTCCAGATACTAGGGTTCTTTTCAAACCAAATATTCCAGTCCTTCGTAAACAAATTGCGTATTTACGTTCAAAACCCCAGCCTACGCAACGAACAAATGCATGGTACGAGTTTCGGCATAACTTGATTACCGCAAGCAATGCTTACAAAGCATTTGAAAGTGAATCCGTCAAGAATCAATTAATTTTTGAAAAGTGTCAACCTATGAAAAAAGAAGAAGATACTGCAAATATGTCAGTTTCTTTAGTAAATGTAAACACAACTTTGCATTGGGGGCAGAAATATGAACCTCTTTCTGTTATGATATATGAAACCTTATATGAAACAAAGATAGAAGACTTTGGATGTATTCAACACGACACGTACGATTTTTTAGGAGCGTCTCCCGATGGAATCAATGTAGATGTAAACTCCGACAGATATGGACGAATGCTGGAAATAAAAAATATCGTCAACCGTGAAATAGACGGTATTCCAAAAAAAGAATATTGGATACAAATGCAATTGCAAATGGAAGTATGTAACTTAGATGAATGTGATTTTTTAGAGACTAAGTTTGTAGAATATGACACCTTTAACGATTTTTGCAATGATACAATGAATGAAACAGGGACAAACAAAGGATTAATTTTATATTTTTCTACAAATGAAGGAAAACCTTTGTACATTTATAAACCATTGCATATTGTTGAACACCAAGAAATCATTCAATGGGAAGAAGACACAATAGAAAAATATCAAACCGCTAGTGTAAATTGGATAAAAACCATTTATTGGAAACTGGCAGAAATAAGTTGTGTTCTTGTCTTAAGAAATACACGTTGGTTCAAAGACAATATCAAAGATATAGAAACGATTTGGGATATTGTTAAACAAGAGAGAGAAACCGGTTACGAACATCGTGGACCTAACAAACGGATCAAAAAAGAAGTTCTCACATTAGATCAGTGTTTTTTGAATATGAATGTTGAAACAGAAAAAACAAATACAATAAATAAACTAGTTAGTATTTTGAAGAACACCGTTAATAATTAGTGTCAAGATAAATAGGATAAAAAAGATAGTTGACTTAGTATTTCAAAAGTATCTTCTATACAAGTTACTTTGTGTCCAATAACATTTTCATTAGTGATCAATCTATAATCATTTCCATCACGGTCATACTTATCTCCAAAATAATGGATTGTATGGTAATCTTTTAGTAACGTATCTAATACCTGAACTTTATCATATTCTACTGGATATATAGCAATTCCTACTTCACCTCCTTTACATATACTTAAACTAGACAAAACATTCATTTGTGATGCCTTATCTTTTAACCGGGACAATAGTTCTAAAATATATCCATTTTTTTTGTTGAGATCAATAAAATATTGTCTTTCCTCTTGAGTTGCTGCCATACCAATTAATGAAATATATATAATACCATTACGTAAGTCTATAAAATTTCCACTAAGCATATAATCAACTGTTGATAAATAAGATAACACTTCTTTTATTAATATATTTATTTTTGGATAAAGTTCATGGTTTCTTATGTTTTTTATATAAATTTCTTTCAAACAGCAATCACTTACTGTATGATAAACACATCCACATTCAGTGAAGTAATGTTTGCATTCAACACCATCTAATTGATGTAATATTTTTTCTAACTTTCCTCCACCAACTATTCCTAGATCAAAGTTGTCTTTTAGACTCTTTAGCACATCAGACATTTTGCTGTCTATTTTTTGACCAGAATGTGCAAGTGTTCCATCAACGTCAAATAATAGTAAAGGTCTCATACAATATATTGTACTTCCTATTTAATAGTTTATACATGTAAATATATAAACTACAATACGTATAAATAAATTATTAAAAAATATAAGATTTATATAATAAAAAATAATGTCGTTTGAAAAACTTAAAAAACAACAAAACAACCTACAAAACAATATACATTCTATTAATATGCAAATGTTGGTCATTCAAGAACAAATTGAAACTACGCACAATCTCTCTGAGCTATCTTCTCATATAGAAAAAAATTTAGAAAGTGAATTTAGTAAACTTGAAGAATTATGTATTACTATCAAAGAGAGTCTGAATAAAATAGAAATGTTACTCAAAAGATCCAATAGTAATTCAAGTCAAACTGTACGCGATATTCACGCCTACTACTCTAGTATAAACCAGGAAAGTCATTGGTAGTATGAGGAAAGACATTTACATCTGTTCTGTAATAATTAACCCGTGGACCAGGACCATCTGGCGACTCTGGTAAAGGCAATACAATATTGCTTTTATTTTCTTGGTCCTCGTACAAAGCTCCACAAAATTCTGCACGTACGCACGTACCTTCGTCCGGATTTTTCCAGTATCGTAAATTGTTCGTTATTTGTTTGTAAGAGCCTTCTTTAAAGATAGGATAATGCCACCAAATTTCACTGTAACTGTTATCTGATACATTTTTATTACCAGTATACTTGTAGTCTCCTGTTAGAATAGGTACTGTATCTGCACGAGGATAGAGTCCCGCATGATCTAAACTATAATTGGAGAATCCATTTTTATTTTTTAAAGAATAAAGATAATAAACTAGACGACTTGCTAAATAGAACACAATAGCTATCATGAATACACTTCCAACCATTTTCATATTTTTATATAGTTTACTCATATATAATAAAAACAAAATATATTGGGATAAGGGTTTAAAATTATAACTGGCAGTATATATATAAGATTTAATTGATGAGTATAGATGCAACTGTTATAGACATGATGGTTATGAAACGTAATGGCAAGTTAGAAGAAATCGCGTTTGATAAAATTTTAAAACGTATCAAAAAAATTTGTGTGGAAGCAAACATTCAGATTAACCACTCTTCTTTAGCTATGAAAGTGATTGACCAATTGTATAACAATATTCCTACATCTAAAATAGATGAACTTATTGGAGAACAATGTGCTACTATGGCTAGTCAAAATCCCGACTATGGAACATTAGCTTCTCGTATTATTATTTCTAATCATCAAAAAAACACGTGTGCATCTTTTTACATTGTCATGAATAAACTCTATGAATTTGAAGATAGTAATAGTTTACAACAGCCGTTAATATCACAACAGTTATGGGACTTTACACAATGTCATGCGAATGAAATTGAAGAAATGATTGACCACAACAGAGACTATTTTATAGATTATTTTGGTTTTAAAACATTGGAACGCGCATATTTATTCAAATTACATGGAAAAATTGTAGAGCGAGTTCAGCATATGTGGATGCGCGTTGCTATTGGAATTCATGGAGACTTACAAGATCAACACAGTTTGCATTTAGTTAAGCAAACCTATGATTTAATGTCTTGCAAATATTTTACTCATGCTACCCCGACACTATTTAATGCAGGGACTCCGCGCCCTCAACTAAGCTCCTGCTACTTAATTGGAATGCAAGAAGACAGCATTGAAGGAATTTATGATACATTGAAAGACTGTGCCATTATTTCTAAATATTCAGGAGGTATAGGTCTACATATTCATAATATTCGCTCTAAAGGTTCTTTTATCAAAGGAACAAACGGAACATCCAATGGAATTGTCCCTATGTTGCGGGTGTTCAACAATACTGCACGATATGTAGATCAATCTGGTAAACGCAATGGTTCCTTTGCCATTTATTTGGAACCATGGCATGCAGATATTCAAGATTTTTTAATCTTAAAGAACAACCATGGAGATGAAGAGTTGAAGGCAAGAGATTTGTTTTATGCACTGTGGGTTCCTGACTTATTCATGAAACGAGTCAAAGAAAATGGTAAATGGACACTGTTTTGTCCTCATGTTTGTCCAGGCTTAGCAGATGTATATGGAGATGAATTTGTCCAATTGTATCTACGTTATGAGGAGGCGGGTAAGGGTACCAAGACGATCAATGCTAGAGACTTGTGGTATCAGATTTTAGATTCTCAAATGGAGACGGGGACACCTTATTTATTGTACAAAGATGCTGCAAATAAAAAGTCTAATCAACAAAATTTAGGAACTATTAAAAGCAGTAATTTATGCACGGAAATTATTGAATATTCCGATGAAAACGAAACCGCGGTATGTAACTTAGCTTCTATCGGTCTTCCTACTTTTGTAAATCCTCAAACGAAAACGTTTGACTATGACAAACTCCATGAAGTCACCAAAATAGTAACGCAGAATTTGAATAAAATTATTGATATTAACTTCTACCCCACCGAAAAAACAAGAATCAGTAACATGTCTCACCGACCTATTGGTATTGGTGTTCAAGGATTAGCTGATACGTTCTTTTTGTTAGACGTACCTTTTCATAGCGATGAAGCAAAACAAATTAATAAAGACATTTTTGAAACTATTTATCATGCTTCTTTGGAAAAAAGCAATGAAATAGCGTATGATAGACATGTGATTGCAAAGGATAATTTAATATTAAAGAATAGAAATACAGGGTCTTATTTTACCGGAACAGGTGTTAACATAGACGGGCATAACTTTACCTATAAAGAATTACAGTTACCAGTCAGTTTAGCTGGATCATATAGTTCATTTGTAGGATCGCCTGCATCCCAAGGAATTCTGCAATTTGATATGTGGAATGTAATTCCATCTGATCGGTATGACTGGTCAAGTTTAAAAACAAACATAGTGAATTATGGATTACGTAACTCATTACTTGTCGCACCGATGCCTACTGCAAGCACATCTCAGATTTTAGGATACAATGAATGTTTTGAGCCGATTACAAGTAATATTTACAGTCGCCGAACTTTAGCTGGAGAATTTGTGGTTCCCAATAAATATTTGATCAAAGAGCTTATTCAGTTAGGTATGTGGAACGAACAAATCAAACAAAATATCATTGCTAATAAAGGAAGTGTGCAACAACTAACGATGCTTCCAGAACATGTAAGAAATAAATACAAAATTGTTTGGGAAATTCCAATGAAACATTTGATTGATATGTCTGCTGATCGTGGAGCATTCATTTGTCAAAGTCAAAGCTTAAATTTATGGCTTGAAGATCCAAATTACAATATGCTGACATCCATGCACTTTTATTCTTGGACAAAAGGGTTGAAAACAGGTATTTACTATTTACGAAGAAAGGCAAAACATCAAGCTCAACAATTTACGATTGAACCTGAAAAAAAAACTAGTAAAGATGAAATAGAGGAAGAAATATGTGAAATGTGTAGTGCATAGGGGACCCAAGGTTCCCCTCAAACCCCTCCTTTTTATACTTTTTCTCAGTTAAAATTCCCGTTATAATATCATAAACCAAGTTAAAAATTACTTGAATAACATATTATTATGACAAAATTTATAAAATTAACAAATTATATAATAAATATAAATCATATACATAGAATAGTTATTAAGCCAAATAAATATTATATTCATCTTGTGAGTAATAAGTTTGATGGGTTTAAATGGGATGTTGGTGTAATTGGAATTGGCACTATTGCTTCACATAATTCTGAAATTGAAGTATGTGAAACTAAACATCCAATTGATTACAAAATACTTTCTGAATGGATTGATAATTATTAGTGGACATAATGAATGAGAAAAGGTGTAAAAAGGTTAGTATTTTTGCCTCAACCTTTCCCAAAGGTTGATTTTGGGCTCCGCCTTTTTTTAAAAGGTGGAACATATACCAAATGTGCGTCTGTGCCATATAGTAATACCATGCTCTTTAATACCATCTATATGTCTTTTTGCTCCATATCCTTTGTTAGAATCTATTCCATATTTTTCAATTAATTCTGGATTTTCTTGACACAGTTCTTCAATGTATTGATCTCGGGACACTTTCGCCAAAATAGAAGCTGCCGCAATCGCCGAATAAGTATTGTCTCCTCCTTCAATGCAAATAGAACGGAAGTTGCTACAAAATGGCTCTGGATCCAACCCCTTTTCTTTTGTAAAAGCTTTGAAATAATTTCCGTCAATAAGTAACTGATACTCCTGTTTTCCTAGACTATTAAAACAATGTTTCATTGTTTCTACGATACTGTGATGCATAGACCTTTGTGTTGCTTGTAGAATATTGATTTCGTCGATGACAATTTCTGTTTCAAAAGTTACAGACCAAGCAATTGCATTTGCTTTTATGTATTCAGCTACTTCTAATATTTTCTTTTTGCTATGAAATTTCTTGCTATCTTTCATTTTGGAATGGTCAAAACTATTATCTTTAGGTAAAATCACAGCCGCTGTGTAGACTCTACCAAACAAAGGTCCTCTACCTGCTTCATCCACACCAATTTCAAAAATGGAAGGATCTTCACGAAAATAGGGTTTTAATACCTGTCTATGAGTCTCCCGTTTCTTTCTCGGGTTTGGTTTAATTTTAACACATTCTTGTTCTTGTTCTTGTTCTTGTTCTTCATCGTCATCTATAATCTCTACTGCTACCGTTTCTCTTTTAGTACTCATATCTATCTATATTATCAAATTATATGTTATTTGACAATATATTTTGTATCAATTTTTTACAATAATAAAATATTTTCACAATATAAAATATACAAAATGAACGCCAAAACATTATTTCTGTTTCTCATTTTATTATTTGGTCTTATTTTATGTTCCTTTTTAGGAGGTCGTAATTGTATGACAGAAGGAATGACGAATAATATCAGTTCACAGACATTTACTTCCGATAGCGGAGCAACTGCGACCATAACCGACCAGAATGTTCTAGTGTTTACAGATACCAGCGGCTTTATAACTAAATATGTATACAGTGAAGATCAACATAATCAATATGGTACGACATCAACCTATACAGGTCCCAATGGAGGAACGGCAGTAGTCTTTCAAGGTAATAACGGGGTTTCTACTATTCAAATTACTGGTCCTAATGGTGAAAACATGACTACTCTTACCCAGAGCAACAATACTAATATTAATAATAATAACAATAACCAAACGGATACTGAAACGACCGATGATTCAGGTTCTGACCCATCCAAAACGAACTATGACAATTATAATCATTATGATAAAACTTCTTATCCAACGATTTTTTATGGTCCAAATGGAGGAACTGCACGAATTGTAAAAACACACAACAATAACACCATAATTACCACAAGCAAGAATGGAACCACTGAAATCTTTTATATAAATAATAATAATCCAAATGTTAAAGTTGCAACTTACGAGGGACGAAATGGAGATACTGCAAAAGTTATTACAACTAGTAATGGTAAAAAAGCGGTGGCTATTACTACCAAGGATGGTTCCAAAATCATATTCACACAAGATAACGCCCATGTTTATAATAGCCAAGATCAAACCATCAATGATACAAGTGACCTTAACCAATATTATAGTCCTAACAAAGAGTACACCAGTTATCCAACGAACAGCTATAGTTCCAATATATATTACAATTCTTTGCCGCAAGGCATTCCCAAAAGCCAAATCCCTCCAGGACAAGAAGACTTGTATATTTTAAAATCAGAAGTTGTCCCGCCGGTTTGTCCCGCATGTCCTGAACCGGTTGTCCAATGCCCTGATAACATGGATCCCAGCAAAATCCCGCCGTGCCCTCCTTGCGCTAGATGTCCTGAGCCAGCATTTGACTGTAAAAAAGTACCAAACTATAATGCATTCAATCCCGATTATATGCCTGTTCCTGTATTGAATGATTTTAGTGGGTTTGGTATGTAAACATATCTCAAATATAAAGTAAAAATATTTTTATTTTTACAAATAAAATATGTTCAATGATATATAATGGAAGATTATCTAGAAGAAAATTATACTTTAAATAAACCAGAAGAAAATTTAGTAAATGTCTATGTAGAAATTGAACAATTTAGCAATATTAAATACGAGTATAATAAAGAAACAAACCATCTAGAAATAGACAGACTATTGAGTAAACCATATGTATATCCTTATGCGTATGGTTTCATTGTAAATACACTTGCTGAGGATGGTGATGAGTTAGACATTCTCATCGTGTCAGATCACAAAAAGAATACATATACAAATGATAGTTTTTACAATGTATACATTATTGGTGCATTAGATATGGAAGACGAAAAAGGTAGAGACCCAAAGATTTTGTGCGTCTCCAAAGAAGAGTATGTTAAAATAAAAGATATTAACGATTTGACTGATACCGTTAAAAACAATATTTATAGGTTTTTTACCAACTATAAAAACGATGTCCCTGGTAAATGGAGCAAAGTTACACAGTTTATCAATAAACACGACGCTGTCAAATTATACAAAGAATCCAAGTTATAATATACAACATGATAGTTTTTATTGAAGTAAAACACTTATGTAAATAGGTAACGCCACCAAATAGAATGTACTTAGTAACAGGATAGTCCAGTTATTTTTTATATAATGTTTCATCTTTTTCAAAGGTAGATTCAGTTCTTTTTCAAAATGTCTCCCTTCTTTACCACATTTGGTTTTATCTTGTCTACAATTGTCTGCATATTCATAATGTATCTTATCAGAAATAATATTTTTTGTGCCGTAATTGTGACATTTACCTAACGATGATCCAAAATCAGTTCCATCATATGGAATAAAATGAATGCAATTCTTACAACTTGGTAAATTTCGGTTAATTATAATTTTACTAGATGAGATACAACCACGAGGAAATGATAATAGCGCCGGATATAATAGAGGAGCCATTGTTTTCAATTTCATTACTAAGAGGTATATTTATACTCGGGTGATTATTTATATCCTTTTCCGTGTTTTTATACATTTCTTGTCCATTTGAAAGGTAGAACCTCTTTCTTCTTGAGGAACAATTTTAATGATACATTTTGATTTTTTCCCATATAATGGTTCTGTACATCCTTTTTCTTTTTTAGAAGTGTTTTCTTTGTTTTCTTTCTCAGGGAACTTGAACAGGTGAGATTTTGTTTCGTCTAACGTACATCTGGAACGGAAATGTTCATATCTTTCTCGCACGTCACAATAAGACAAGTGTGATTTTTTATTCAGCATTTTATTTATCAACTCATGCAAGTCATAAACATAACGAGAAAAAGTTTCTCTACTCTCCATTGATTTTATGGTTAAAGGTAAATGTTTGTAATTTTTGGTTAAATTCATGCGACAATATTTGCATGGCAATACATACTGCAAGGACTTCATAAATTCCAAATAATGTACTTTGTCTTCGTGTGTTGGATGAATCGGATAATTAAAACTCATTGTGTGTAAATAATGCCACAAAGAAGGTCCCCAAACAGTCGTTAGCATACCATCTCCACTTTTATAATCGGTTTTAGTGAATACTCTTTTGCTTTTTCTGGTTTTTAATTTTTGTTTTATGGTTTTATTTTTTATTGTTTTAATGGACTTATGATTACGAGTTTGTCTCATAATAATGAGAAAGAAAAAAATAAAACATAAAAAATAAAATATCTATGTAACATATATCATAAATGAATAATAATATTCATTCCTATATAAAATCCAGTCAGCACATATGTATTTGTTCTAGTGTATCTATTGTGCTAATACTTTTATTTATAGTTAGTCCTTTGAATCAATTCTTCATGACATCCATCTTTGGCAAAACAATGATTCTTATTCTTTTAGGATATACGTTATACTACAACATACAACTAACAAATAAAATTTCTAAGGATTTGAATGTATATTTGTTAGATAGTTTATGGAGTCCAGTTAAATCCAACATTATATGCAGTTGGATATTTTCACTTTTTTTGATTGTATTAATACTTTCTATTGTACGCATACTTTTTAGATAAATATTCGTTTAGAAGACTTTGTAATTTATTCTTAAATAATATATATATGTTCAAAAATAAAATGTTGCCCAATTTAAATTCTAATTCTAATACTCAATCATTTGGCGGAGCACAAAATACAAGAATGTTATCAGTTCCTGCATTAAAACAGTTAAGTTGGACAACGATTGCTATCTACGTTGCTGTCGTTATTGGATTAACTTTTGTTGCTTACTATTTATACAAACAGTTTACAAATGCATCTACGGTTTCATTTAAACCCAACAGAGAACACGTACCCGTCGGTTCAATCCCTAGCGGTCAAGCAGAGTTAATGTTATTTTATGTAGACTGGTGTCCTCATTGTAAAACGGCAAAACCTGAATGGGAAAGTTTAAAGAGTGCGTATGAAAACAAACAGATTAATGGATACAATATTATTTTTACGGAGTACAATTGTACCAATGAAAGTGCAGAAATAGAGCAACTCATGAATAAGTATAAAATAGAAGGTTATCCTACTATTAAGTTATTGAAAGATAACCAGATTATTGAGTATGATGCCAAACCTACGAAAGCCACTATGGAACAATTTTTAAATACTGTCCTTTAAGGTGAACCAAGGTTCCCCTATGACCCCTCCTTCTCCAAATCAGCCAATATGTATAAGAGAATAACAGCGTATAACGCCCAAAGAGCTTGCCATTTGAAAACAAATACATAACTTGACTACATACATGGTACCCAAAATATTATTTACACAATAATATTTTGTAACATAAATTATTCACTTATATTGGCTGATTTGGAGAAGGGAGGGGTCATATGGGAACCTTGGTTCACCTCAATCAATTTCTTCAATCTTGGGCTCAAATGCGGTTGCTTCTTCTTGTACTTCTGAAGAAGCGGACTTTGTAAAGGGATCATCTGCAAAAGAAGATGCTGGACCAAACTTAGCAATGTATTCACTAAGTTCCTTTTGTTTCGCTTCATACTCTTCCTTCGTGTACATTGTATCTCCTGATAGCATCCATTCGTCTATCTCTCCAATCTTCTTCAAAATGGTTTCCTTCTCTTCTGGGTTTATTTTACCCGACGTTTCGTCTTTAAGCATGCTCTTCATTTGGTACAAATACGATTCCAAATGATTCTTCGCCTCTATTTTTTTCTGGATTTCTTCATCTTCTGCCTTGAACCGTTCGGCTTCTTCCACCATCCGGTCAATGTCTTCTTTAGAAAGACGTCCCTTATCATTGGTAATGACAATCTTATTACTCTTGCCAGTTGATTTTTCACATGCCGAAACATTTAAAATACCATTCTCATCAATCTCAAACACAACTTCAATTTGAGGAGTACCTCTTGGCATAGGCGGAATTTCGTCTAACTGAAATTTACCTAGCAATGTATTCTGCTTCGTTAAAGCACGTTCTCCTTCAAATACTTGGATCAGAACTCCTGGTTGATTATCAGCATAGGTAGAAAATGTTTGCGATTTCTTAGTAGGAATTGTGGAATTGCGATTCACAATCTTGGTCATGACTCCACCAGCAGTTTCTAAACCTAAACTTAACGGACACACATCCAACAACAGTAAATCGGTTAGTTTCTTATCCGTAGATCCTGTTAAAACAGCTGCTTGAACAGCCGCACCATAAGCCACACATTCATCCGGATTGATTGTCTTGCAAAGTTCCTTTCCTCCGAAAAAATCCGACAGTAATTGTTGGATCTTTGGAATACGGGTACTTCCTCCTACCAAAACAATTTCATGAATGTCGCTCTTAGACAGTTTTGAATCGGTTAACACACGTTCTACAGGAACCATGGTACTCTTAAACAAAGCATCACACAAATGTTCAAACTTGGCTCTCGTAATAGAACTATTAAAATCAATCCCTTCATACAAACTATCAATTTCAATGTTCGCCACATTTGCAGACGACAAAGTTCTCTTTGCACTCTCACATGCTGTTCTAAGACGACGCAACGCTTTCTTGTTGGTTGACATATCCTTTCTATGCTTGCGTTTGAATTCGTCCACAAAATATTCCACCAACTTAGAATCAAAATCTTCGCCCCCCAAATGCGTATCTCCTGCGGTGGCTTTCACCTCAAACACACTCTCTTCAATGCCCAGAATAGATACATCAAAAGTTCCACCGCCACAGTCAAAAATGAGAATATTCTTTTCACTAGTGTATTTTTTATCTAGACCGTATGCAATAGCTGCTGCAGTAGGTTCATTGATAATACGCAGAACGTTGAGACCAGCGATGGTTCCTGCATCTTTAGTTGCTTGACGTTGCGAATCATTAAAATATGCAGGAACTGTAATGACTGCATCTGTTACTGTATGACCTAAATAGGCTTCAGCAATTTCCTTCATTTTGACAAGCACCATGGAACTAATTTCTTCTGGGGCAAACACTTTGGTTTCACCTTTGTATTCTACTTCAATATATGGCTTGTTATCCTTATCAATAACTTTGTACGACAAATGTGACATATCGGATTGAACGGTTGAGTCGTTGAACTTTTGTCCAATCAAACGTTTTGCATCAAATACTGTGTTGCTTGGGTTTTGGGAAACAGATGCTTTCGCGGCCTCTCCAATTAGCCTCTCTTCTCTTGTAAACGAAACATAAGAAGGAGTCGTTCGGTTTCCTTGATCATTCGCAATGATTTCTACATGATCATTTTGCCAAATACCTACACATGAATAAGTCGTTCCTAAGTCTATTCCGATTGCTGTTGTCATTGTTAGTTAATATATATCTCCCTATTGTTTTTAAATATTTTTAATAATAATATTTTCAACCTTTAGGAAAAGTTGATTCTAAACTAGTTAATGTTTTGTCGTCAGTTTTAAGCCACTTTTGGGGTCCACCTTTTTCTAACAGGTGGATACCCGTTTCAATCAACACTTTTCGTTTTTCAGAAGAATAGATACTTTCTTTTAAAAACATAGGCGACTCTTCTATCTTACAAACTATTTCATGAGGAATAGGCTCTGATGGAATACTATTTGTGATGAAATTCATGGCATTCATGGAAAATCTCAAAATAAAATCTAAAATAGAGGAATCTTTGGTAATAATATTTGCGTTTCTTGTAGCGTGTTCGTTATTTTCCATGTGTTCACTCTTTGGGTCGCTTTTACAAATAGTATAATTCAAACCAAGTATTTCTTCTTTCACAGGATGATCTTGCAAACAAAAAGACAAGGGATAATTCGCCATGACTCCTCCATCTATAAAACATTCATTCTCTACACAAATGGGCATAAATACTCCAGGAATAGCGCAAGACCTAGAAATTGCGTCGACTAACAACATATCTGGATTTAAATCATGACTCAAGTTTACCGTTTTAAATGTATTTAACTCAAATGTAAAAATATGCAAATCTATTTTAGAATATTCGTAAAATTCTTTCAACGTTATTTTCAAAGATAAGTCCTTTGCTTCTAACAAAGGTTTCAATGCAGTTTCTATTATTTTGTTATCATAAAGACCTTTGTTATAATAGGCTTCTATGATCTGTTTTCCCGATAACTTGAATATATCATGCCATGGACGGTTAATGATATAATTATTAACTGTCTCCCAGTCATAATTTAAGCAAACAATTGTCGCTAAAAAAGAACCTACAGAAGTAGCATAAATGCTTTCAATATCTTCTAATTTCCAAAAATTGCGATTGTTTAATTCTTCCAAAATACCCAAAAATTGAAAGCCAATGGTTCCTCCACCAGATATAACAAGATGTTTAATGGGCATTACTTAAAAGACAAAATATAACTTACTTGGATTCAATGTTTTTATATTTTTATAAACATACAAATATAACAAATATACATATGAAATAAAGAATAAGCTCCACTTTTTTTTCTATGAAATGTGTAAATGGCAAATATTTTTACATTAGAAAAATTTGACGGTTTTTCTGAAAAAATAAACATTGATGAATTGTATGAAACAAAAAAAAACAATGATTTAAATAAATTAGCGTTATTTCAAAAAATATTAAACCGTATACACGTACGTATTAAGCTAACCTCCAAACAAAAAAAGAACGAACAATTTTGTTGGTTCGTTGTCCCTGAAGTTATTATTGGTGTTCCAAAATATGATCAAGGAGAATGCATTGCTTATATCATGGATAAATTGAAAGAAAACGGGTTTTTGATTCGTTATTTTCATCCAAACACACTGTTGATTTCATGGCATCACTGGGTCCCCAGTTATGTTAGAAATGAATTAAAGAAAAAAACAGGAATTGTCGTCAATGAATATGGAGAAAAGGTTGCCGAATCCCAGGAATCTGGAGAAACAAAAACACTTACACAAGGTGACACTATGACAAACAATTTATTTTTTAATTCCAAAGATAGCCAAAATAATAAACCGGTAAAACACTTTACTCCTATTCACGCTTACAAACCAACTGGCGAGTTTCGTATATAACTCCACATATATTTTTTTACTGTAAATATTATTATATGATATTATTGTATAGAAATGGTCATAATCAATAAAAATAAAAATACACGTAATAGAAGAATACAAAATAATAAAACCAAAAAGACTAGTAACTATTTGAAAACATTACCTAACAATTATAATCATTTTGAAAATAGTTTAGAAAATAATAAAGAAATAAAAAAAATATTAGGATCAGATGACTATCAAAAGTCTTTAATCAAAGCGTTTCGTACACCATACGCTCCTTCTAAAATAACTGCAAGGTCTGACTACTATGACTATATTAATTATTCTTGGATACTACAGCAGACCAAATTAGCAAACAAAGTTAAAAAATTTTATCCACAAATAGACAGTTTTCGCGTAACGCAAGAAAAGGTATACTATGAACTCATAGATATTGTGAAAAAATATACAAGTGATAACAACACTCAAAAATCCAAAGCTATAGATAATGTGTATAAATCATTTCTAACATTAAATGAAAAAACTGCCCAACAAAATGTCTACGACAGTATAGAAACAATAGATGCTTTTATAAAAAAGGGTGATTTGTTAAGTTTTTTAGCTTACATTAACAAATGCGAAATGGTATCATGGGCTTCTCCTATTGTATGGACAATGGATCCTGATAGTAAAAACTCTAAAATATATAGAAGCACTATATCATCTCCTATTTTAAGTATTTATGATTATGAGGTTTATATTGAAGACACACAAGATGACCAGGATACCAAAAAAAACAAACAAATATTTAAGAATAAATTTTTCCAGTTTATAAATCGTATGTTTGATGAATGTATTGGAAAAAATCACGGATTAAAAGCACAAGACATATGGGATGTTGAGTATGAGATGTTGATTGCACTAGGTTGTAATTCAGTGAAAAACGATTCAGAAGACTATTACAATGTTGTTAAAAATCATGATTCGTTAACCAAATATGGCTTTGATTGGGAATCCTTTTCAACCTATTTAGGATTTAAAAAAACGCCTGATTTTTATATTTGTACTAGTCTTAATTATTTAAAATGTATAATGAAAACCTTGCATGAAAACTGGAAAACACCTAAATGGAGAACTTATTACATATATATGTATGTAAGACAAATCATGCGTTTTCATAAAAAATGGAGATACGTATACTACGACTTTTTTGGAAAATTCATGCGAGGTCAGCCCATTATTTTCCCCGATCAGTTGTATCCTGTTTTTGGATTATCTATTTGCTTTAACACTTTTCTAACCAATGAATATGTAGAACGTAATAAAAAGGAAGAATATATAAATTATGTAAATAATATGGGACAAGATTTACTAACTGTATTCAAACGTATTATAGAAAGAAATACATGGTTGTCTCCAAAAACAAAAAAATATGCTCTTTTAAAATTAAAATACATTCAACTAATTGTTGGTTCTCCAAAAATATTGCGCGAAGATCCAGTGCTTAGTTACAGCGATAATGATCCATGGAATAATATGCATCTTATCTCTCAATGGAGATTTAAAAAATACATTGAACTAGAGGGTCAAGAAATCATTGATATTCCTACCGTGGATTGGTTTGATTTTAAACTATCCGGGAAACAAGCGTATATAGTAAACGCGTTTTATACTCCTACCGAAAATTCTATTTATGTTCCTTTGGCTTATTTACAAAAACCCTTTATAGACTTAGATGAACGAGGTATTGAATATAACTTAGCTCATATTGGTTATACGTTAGCTCATGAAATGAGCCACTCTTTAGACGATATGGGCAGTAAATATGACTACGTAGGCAATTTGAAAAATTGGTGGACTAAACATGACCGAAAAGTATTCAATCTTAAAGTAAAAGATGTAATTAAACAATATGAGACGTTTGCTGCCTACGATGGTATTAAAATGGATGCTTCATTAAGTATTGGTGAGAATTTAGCAGATATATCTGGATTAGCCATTTGTACGGAATATTTAAGAGATTTTCAATTGAAGAATCAAGACATTATATCGATACAGTTTTTGTCTTTTGAGGCGTTTTTTACTTACATAGCCATTCAAGCCAGACAAAAAATTTATGATAAGGCAATTAAGGCACAATTGAAAATAAATCCACATCCTATGGATAAATACAGAACCAACTGTCCGCTAGCTCGTTTAAAATTATTTCAAAGTATTTATAATATTCAAAAAGGCGATAAAATGTTTTGGCATTCTACAGATACGATTTGGTAATCTACCTTTTGATAAAAAGTATATTCAATACGGCATTACCAACCACTGTACATAACAAAGGTTCCAGATTGTGTTTTAATATTTTATTTTTTCTAAATATATATATATATGTCTACGATTGTTGTTACTTTTAGTCAAGATCAAGGACTTACTGCGACCTTTGGTGGAGTGGTGTATACACGACGATCTGGATCCTCTGG
>Ga0214923_10000394_pt1 | contig 67553 bp, 63 predicted proteins | sample LL1510_MetaG_FD_177993 | JGI IMG/M metagenome (GOLD analysis project Ga0214923, IMG submission 177993) | Freshwater microbial communities from Lake Lanier, Atlanta, Georgia, United States - LL-1510 | ecosystem: Environmental > Aquatic > Freshwater > Lake | place: USA: Georgia | collected...
TTTTTTATATAATTTAGATTCTGATAAATTATTATTTTCAGAATCTAATGGAGCCGGATTTAATTGAAACATATTATACTATTATAAAAAAATAAGATTATATTATTTTCAAAAACTACTAAATAAACTAAATTAATTTACTATTAAAAATAATTTAGTTTAGTATTTAATTTAAAGTTCCATCACATATTTCTTTGGAAATTAAATTAAATTATATTTAATATATAATAAATACATTTACAAATATGTATGATTTATATAAAAAATTTTTAAAAAAAAATAAATTTGATATTTTTATGAGAAATATAGAGACAAACAAATTATTAATAGGTGTGTTTATGATTTTTATGAATATTGGTTCTCGCTATATTGAATTAAGATTAACAAAAGGACAAGAAATGGTACTTAAAAACATTGCTCGCGAAGTATTAATTTTTACTATTGCTTTTGTTGCTACCAAAGATTTAATATTATCTTTTATTATTACTTGCATTTTTATTATATTGGCTAATTTTGTATTTAATGAAAAATGTAAATTTTGTATATTACCGGATAAGTATAAAAATTTAGCGTCGTTGATAGATACAGACAAAGACAATATTATTTCGGAAAATGAAATAAATAAAGCATATGATACATTAAAAAAGGCACGTGGTCAAATTGATAATTATAAAAAAATAAAAACACTTGAATCTTTTAATAATATGAATTACGACTAAATTACAATATTTTAATAATTTTGTAATACTATAGTATATTATACCATAGTACAATGGCAGGAACGACTAGTGGTCAAGGTCGAACTATTATGTCTTATAACATAGAAATAAATATTTCTTATGATATAGGCAATCAAAATGGTATTAACAGTTGTATTGTTAACAGCATGGAAGATATTTTGTTAGGAGAATTTGCCAATAATACTGCTTATACTACATTTAAGAGTACTTACATGTCCGCGCCAAATCCTATACCTATATACATAATAAATGAATCTTTTTATCTGGATAAACGCTCATTAGACGCTATTAGGAAGACAGCAATTAGATTTCCTCCTCATAATCCAGATGGGAACAGACCACAAATCCGACAGTTTTACGAGAATTATGATGACTTTAATACTAATCCAAATATATCTCAACGTGACAAAAATTCATTAGTACCTATTTTTAAAGCCGCGTTTTTAGATGCATATAAACCAGGGGGTGTTGACCCTCGTGTATTTACGTCTACACGAAGTATCATACAAAGTCACACTACTTTAGATGGGTTATTTGGTGACGCTAATTTTAAGGATGCAATTAATGGTAATGGTCGCGCACGGGAAGCACAAGTAATTGGAACTAGAGATTTTCATGATTATATCACGAGATACTATGATAGAACCGCAAATTCTAGTGAAAAAATTTTGCTTGAAAAATTTTATAAGATGAGTGATAATATTTTAAGCGACAAATTTAAATATGAATATTTTTTAAACCCAAATAACGTTAAATCTATTTATAAATTTATATCTAGTTATAATAGTGCGGATGACTCAAGATATGCTTTAAATACCAATGAAGAAAAAGAAAGGATTTATAATAAATATTTTAAATATGTTTTTCCTAATAAAAAAGATATATCTTTTTTAAGCGATCCAGATAAAGACAAAATATTAATGTTTTATAATGTATTTTACATTGTTCAAAATATTTATTTGTATGATGACACAATTATTCAAGTACCTAGTTTTAAAGTAAAAAAACGAAATAATCCAAATAATCCAAATAAAAAAGAAAAATATTATATTTCTAATGTTAGGTTGCTTGATTTAAAAGATGATAATATACATTTTGAAATTGTAGAAAATAAAGTAATAATTTTTATAAGCGCTACTCTAAAACATATTGTTGAAAATCCTACATTACAAATTAATTACTTAATAGATGATTTGGAAAATCCGGAGCAACAGTTTTCACAACGATTTTCAATATTACAACCTAAAGATATAAATCCTAAGTATTCTATTTATAATAAAATAAATATCCATAACGATGTAAAATATATTAAAAATGATTTGAATATAGATAAACTTTATAAATATACACTTAATAAAAAATACATAGAAAACAAAGAAGAAGTTTTTTTAAATTTAAAAACATTAGCTTTGTTTGAAGATTTTTTGACATCATATAATAAAGTAGAATCACAAAATATTAAAAATGAATTTGTTAAATCAAATATCAAATTTTTATTTCATAAGATTTTCAAATTTTATAATAATAAAAAAATAAAAAATTATTATATTAAAGATACATATATTAAGTATGTTGATAATTCGCCAGATTATTATAGCATTGCTAAAGGTACTTTAAAAGATTCCAGTGAAAAATACAAAATTATTTTAGATTTATATAAGTTATCATCAGTAGCATCAGCAGCAGCAGTAGGAGCAGTTCCAGGAGCACCAGCAGCACCAGCAGTAGTACCAGCAGCACCAGCAGCATCAGCAGCACAAGCATCACCAGCAGCAGCACCAGCAGTAGTACCAGCACAAGCAGCACCAACAGGACCTAGTCTGCTTTTTGCTGAAGTTGCTTCGCCTGATGCTCGTTTAGCAAATAATATAATATATAAAGTTGCCGTTGTTTTTAGATGTTATTTAGATATTGATGGAAACAAACCCTCTTTTATGCGTAAAGTAATAGCAGAAACTTGCTTACCAAGAGCACAAGTATTAGATGATGCTTTTTCAAATATCTTATATAAAACTTTTGATTTACCAAAAAATTATTTACATGGTAAACTTTCTAATATTACAAAAAAAAAAAAAGTTATAGAACAAAAGAATAGTACTAAAGAGGTTGCTAAAAGGACAGAAACTAATACAATTGTTCGTGAGGTTCCTCCCAATGTTCCTATAAAAAAACCTACTGTTGTTGGTGGACAAAGTTTAATAAAAAAAAGAACTGTTAGAAGACGAAAATATTACTCTAGTATATAAATAATATTAATTTTTAATAATAATTTTTAATATTATTAATATTATAATATTAATTATTAATAATAATTTTTAATATTAATTTTTAATATTAATTTTTAATATTATTATAATATAAATTCTATGAAGAATCTTTTGAATACTTTTAAAAAAAGATTGTCGTTTAAAAAACCACTTGACTCTATATTATATATAGTTGCGTTATTAATAATAGTTTATTTTTTTTATAAATATGTATTAACAAATTTGAATGTTGAAAACTTCGGAAATAATGGAAACATTGAAAATGATAGAAGAAAAAAAGTAGTATATTTTTTTATGAACGGTTGCCCGCATTGTGTCTCTTTTTCTCCTATATGGGATGAGTTCAAGCAAACTTCTCCACTACCTACTTATAAAATAGAAAGTAATGAGGCTGAAAAAATGATAAACAAATACAACATATCCGGGTTTCCTACTATATTGTTATTAGATGAAAATAATAATAAACTAAAAGAATTAGAAGGAGATAGAACACTTGCCGGTTTAAATGCTCTAATTAACTAATATTTGATTTTGTGTTTTTAATAATATAAAATTGATAATATATATTTTATAGTTTATACTATAAAGTATATATTATAAAGTGTAATATGGATTCTTATATCCATGAAAAAATATCAGATTCTGATTTATGTAACGAAACATATAGCCTAGATATATTAAAAAAAAATATTAATAATTTAAATAAAAAAGTGGTGCTCAAAACGCAAAAATTAACACCACAATTTTGTATAAAATATATTTTAGATACTGCTATTGTATCTGGAAATCAAGAAAGTGGTGTTTATACTAAAGAACATATTCTAAGATTACAAACACATATTTCCAGTCAGGAATTTGATAAATATTATTTGGAATATGTTATTAAAGGAAATAGTAATAATACTATTTAGAAAAAATTAACAAATTGCTAATACAATAAATATAGTCTATTTTATTTTATTTTATTTTATTATATTACTATATATGGTTAAAACCGGAGTTCTTAAAACTATTAAAAATAATATATCTTTTAGAAAATCTATTATAATTTTAGGACTATTAGCACTGTTGGCTGTTGTATTATTTTCTTTACTTAATAATTATTCTGTAGAAAATTTTAAACCTAGGAGTAACGCCAAAATTGAAGTAATGATTTGGACCGACGACAATGGTTCGCTAGATAATACATTTGTTAAAAATGAGTGGTTAGAGTTTGTTGCTAAATATGAGAAGTATGCTACATTTGGATACGGTACTTTAACAGAGTATGTTACATACGTTAATGGACTTTCAAAGAGTTTTGGTAAGAATATTGATAAAAAATATACACAGGAAGATTTCAAATCTTTTAAAGACCAACTTCCTTTTGTTAGCATGGTCGTTGAAATTGATAAAGTTAGAGATTATGTAGGTTATGCTATAGGCAGTTCTCTAACAACTGAAAATATTAAAAACACACTGTTCTTAAATATTAATAAATATTATAGGAATTTATATAGTGACGCACATATATCAACACCAACACCAATAGCAACAGCACCAACAGCACTAGCAGCAGCACCACCAGCAGTAGCAGCACCAGCAGCAGCACCAACAGCACCGTCGTGGATGAAACTCCCAGGAACTTAATAAATGTTTTCTGATTTCTTAATAGTTATAAAATTAATGAGTGCTTAACAAGTTTTAAAAAAATTGATATTAATAACTTTTATTATAAATTATTAATATTACTTAAAAACTCGTGTAAAAATGCTTGCTAAGTTAAATGATTTGATTTTAGTTAAAATTGTATCACGACCATCCAAAATATGTAAAACCCCCTATGTTGCTGATATAGAACTAGATGATGGTTCAATTGCTCAAGCACATTGTGCTTCTATGGGTTGTTGCGGATTATCTGAAAAGGGATCTTACGTATATGCTTCTCCTATAAAATCAAATTGTGCGCAAACAAAATCTAAGGTATGTTCTTACAAAATTTATTTGGCAAATTTTTGCGAAGAAAAACTAATTAAAACTAACATTATTACTAATAATCAACTTATTGGTATAGACCCAAAATTAGCCGAGACTTTGGTAGAAAATGCATTAACAAAAAATTATTTGAAAACATTGACAAATGTTAAAACCTATAAACGTGAAGTTAAATTGCTTAATTCGCGTTTTGATTTTGCCGGAATAGACGAGCATGGTAAATATTTTGTGTTAGAAGTTAAAAATGTTCCTCTTGCTGATTATGCTGATGTGTCTTCAAGTGATCGTAAAAAAATGATTAAGCACGGAGAATTTACTAATATTGCCATTAATGAAAAAATATCATATTTTCCAGATGGATACAGGAAAAAGAAAGGTGCGGTTGTAAGCGAACGCGCATTAAAACATATTAATGAATTAGCCGAAATTACTCATTCAAAAATTATTAGACCTATTATATGTTTTGTTGTTCAACGAACAGATGTTACAAGTTTTCAAGCATCGGTGCTGGATCCTATTTATAAAGACGCCTTTAATGAAGCAATTAAAAAAGGTGTAGAAGTTATAGTGTTGGTTGTTTCCTGGAATGCTGAAGGAGAGGCAAGTTTTATAACTTGCGAATTGCCTATTAATTATTAAAGTTTACTAACTATGAATCAATTTTTAGATAGACCAATTTATCGTTTTGTAATTTAATAGGTAAATAAATAGACAATGAGTTTTCTTTAACTAACTTAAAAATTTTTGCTACAGCGACATTATAATTCATACCACATGTGTTTGTGTGCTTCAAAAATTTACAAATATCTCTTACTATAGCATTAATATGTGTTTCTCTAGAGATTGTTACATTTCTTGATTTTACACCATATTCTGAATCTTCAGAATATATAGGAATAGAACTATGAGTAAAATTATAACTAGCTAGATTTTCTTCAGTAACATATTCCTTTTTAGGTGTAACTATAAGCTCTCTATTAATAGTTGCAATATCATATTTATCAAGTGGATATCTAAATTCTTTTGTCATCTTAAATATTTATTAACTGTGTCTTTATAAAAAACTATTTCAATTTTTAATATCAATTTTTTATAAAATTGATATAAAAATTTTTCATTATAAAAATAACTATTTATAATTAATATGGAATATAGTCCATTATCAAAAGAACTAACAAGCAAATTATCGAAAACACTAAAAAAAAATGGCGGTATATATTTTACACCACCATCTATTATAGTCGAGAACATTAAACTATTAGAACCATATATGAATAATATTTCAAATGTGTTAGAACCTTCTTGTGGTTCTTGTGAATATATTAACGCACTAATTAATAATTATAAGCATTTAAAAATTACAGGTATTGAATTAAATAGCACGATTTATGAATCTATTAAAGACATGGTTTCGACTAATGTAAAATTATATAATAGTGATTATTTAAAATATACTAGTAACGAAACTTATGATTTAATTATTGGCAATCCGCCTTATTTTGTAATGAAAAAAGAAGATGTTGCTAAAAGTTATTATAAGTATTTTGAAGGACGACCTAATATTTTCATATTATTTATTATTAAATCTATAACATTAGTAAAAGAAAATGGGCTAATTAGTTTTATATTGCCAAAGAACTTTTTAAATTGTTTATATTATGATAAAACTAGAAGCTATATTAATGCGCACTTTCAAATTTTAAACATTGTTGAATGTGTAAATTCAAAATATATTGAAACTCAACAAGCAACAATATTATTGATTATAAAAAAAACGAGTTATAATGTTATTAATAATGAAGACTATGTTTTAGAACGTTCTAATTACACATTATTTGCTAGTAAGACTAATTGTGCTAAATTGAAAACTTTGCTTTTAAATTCAACATCATTAGAAGCATTGGGGTTTAAAGTAGGTATTGGTTCTGTTGTATGGAATCAATGTAAAGATTTATTAACCAATGATGCTTCAAAAACGCGATTAATATATAGTTCATCTATAGAAAATAATAAATTATGTCTACAAAGTTCTAATAATATTGAAAAAAAAAACTATATAACTAAGAAGGGCATTATTGGTCCAATGATTGTTGTAAATAGAGGTTATGGTGTAGGTAACTATAAGTTCAATTATTGTTTAATTAATGAAAATTATGAATATTTACTAGAAAATCATTTAATAACTATTGAATTTAAAGAAGCGCATCTTGAAGAGTTATTAAATTTATATAAAAAAATAATTACTTCTTTAGAACATAGTAATACATTAGCATTTGTGGCAATTTATTTTGGAAATAATGCTATTAATAGCACAGAATTAAGCAAAATACTTCCTATTTATTATAATTAATATTAAGATTAATAATAAGAATAAGATTAAGATTAAGATTAAGATTAAGATTAAGATTAAGATTAATAATAAGATTAATAATAAGAATAAGATTAAGATTAATAATAAGATTAAAATTAACTTATTTGAAATGCTGGAAACGCTATACCATTTCCGTTCTTCCATCGTAATAATACACTAATTTTTTTTCCACTTTTACTAACACATTCATATTTGAATTTTTCTGGTTGTTTAATTACATCAATTAGCGTATAATCATCGCTATTAACAATTTGCTTAATAAACGAATTGTTTGTATAAAGCATATAAATTTTGTTTGCTTGTGAAGTTAGTAAATACTCTGTTAACATAGCACTATTTAACTCACTGTTATTAATAAATTGTGTTAGACTTATATTAGATAATTCTTTAGCCTTATTATAAAAATTAATATGCTCTTGCTCACCCGTAAATTTACTGCTTTTTGAACAACCTTTATAGTATAGTTCTTGATATTGTTTCATACATTTGGGTTTATTGCTATGTATTTGTTTTAAGTATTCTTCTATTGAAGGCATGGTTAAGTTTGCTAATTTGGCTAATTTAGTAAGATAGTTACTATAATAAAATTCTTCATAACTATTGCTTAAATAGCGACTCGGTTTCATTGGTGATACAAATTGTGGTGCTTCGTCTAGCGAAGAAACATTAAATTTAAATTCGACTTTATATTCTTGCCAAGTGTCAAGAGTATTATATAGTTTAATTAAGAAATCATAATTATTTCCGCGTCCTGCCTTATTTATACATTCGACTTTAATATAAGGTTCTGTGGTTAAACTATTAACATACGCCAAAACATTATTTTTCATAATTAACCATTTTCCCAAAACAAAATAATTTTCCGGAACTTTATTGTTTATTAATGCGCCAATAATATGCTCTCGTGTTTTATTATTTTTATCATTATTAGACCGCGAAGATATATTGAAAGCATTAATGCTTTTAACACTTAGAATCTCTTTATTATAAGAGAACACTTTAAATGGTTTTAAACCAAACAATATTTTCAGACTCATTTTTAAAGAACTTTTATTATAATTATTATAAATAAAATTACTAGCAAATTATAAGTATTCAATTTTTTTAATACTCTATTATATATTATATATATAATAGAGTATAATATATAATATATATAATATATATAATGGATCCAACAAATATTATTAATGAAATAATTTCAGGACTTACAATTGCTTTAGTATTAATTCCAGAAAGTATTGCGTTTTCATTATTATTGGGATTCCCTCCATCAACAGGATTAATTTCTACAATAGTTATGTCATCTGTAACCTCATTATTTGGAGGATGTCCAACTCTTATATCTGGGGCAACTGGAGCAATAGCAACCTCATTACTTGGTGTAAAAACAATCTATGGAACCCAATATGTATTTTTAACAGTTATTATTGGTGGACTAATTCAGTTATTATTTGGAATTAGTGGATTATATAAACGTTTCTTAAACATTAGTCAACCACTTATGACTGGATTTTTAATAGCGTTAGGTTTTTTAATAGCCAAATCACTAATTAAAAATTTTAAATACCCTAATAGTGAAGAATGGTTTAAAGATAGCGACAACTATAAATTAACAGGAACGCTATTATTCTCTCTTATTGGTCTTTTTATTGCTGTGTTTGGTAAATTTATGTATAATATAAAAAGTCTCAAAATTAATATTCCAGGAGCACTTAGTGCTATTATAATATTAAGCATACTATCTTATATTTTGCCTATTAAACAAACAATAGAAAGTGTTGGTGAAAGAGGTGGTGTTAAAATAAATAATTTTGCTTTTAATATTCCAAATGTAGAATTAACAACCGAAAATATTTTGAAAGTCCTACCTTTTGCTGTTGCAATGGCAATGACTGGATTAACTGAGAGTATGTTTATGGTTGATAATGCAAGCAAACAACTTAAAATTATTACTAGTCCTTTAATAGAAACATTAGCCCAAGGCGTTGGAAATATAATATCTGGATTTTGTGGAGGATTTGGGGGCTGTGTATTTGTTGGACTAAGCAAATATAACTTGGAAAATGGTTCTACAACACGAGTATCGTCCCGAGCAACTAGTCTTTTTTTTATATTATTAACATTAATGTTTTCAAGTACTATTAACAAAATACCAATGCCAGCAATTACTGGTATTATGATAATGATTGCGTTTAAAACAGCAACAGCCAATTATGACTATTTAATAAAGAATTTCAGAAGTGAATGGTTAATTATTCTTTTAACATCATTTATAGGAATTTATAGTGAAAGTCTTGCATTAGCAGTTATTATAGGTTTTATAGTTCAACAAATAATAAAACATATAAAAATCACTCCTTTATGAAATACCAAATAACCTTATAATAAATATTAAAAATATTTAAATACGACTTTATTAAAAATATTTAAATACAACTTTGTTAAACATAATAATATTATTATTATTATTATGTATAACATTTTATTATTAGCATTGAGTTATAGTCTGCCTCCACTAAATAATCTTTATAAAGGGTCAATTAATTTTCCATTAGCAGGTAAGCAAAATATAGAATTTGAACGATTAAAGAAAAATACTTCACACGTTAGATTGTATGGTCTAATAAATTGTAATGGTTATATTTACAATGATGAGAACGATAAAAATTATGAAAATATTAGTAAAAGTATAAGCAATAAATGTATTAATATGAAATATGAGTTAGATAATAATTTACTAAATATTATGCGCAAATATAGATGTTCAATTGAATCACCATATTATGATGTAAATAATGATACAATTTTATTTGTATTGAAAATAAATATGCTTGGACTAACAAAAAGTATTAAATTGCTTAATGTTAAAAACTAAATACAAAAGTTATATTTATATATATAAATATAAAATATATGAATAGCACTAAAAAAAAATCTCCAACGTCGACTTCAACACCGACTAAGAGTAATTCATTAAAAAAAACACACAAAGCTTGTATTGAAAAAAAAATATTAAGTGATGAAGTAAAATCTATAAATGTTATTTTTAATAATAAAAAAAAGGAGTGTGATGATGAAATATATTCAACTATTTCCAAATTTTTTAATAGCAAACAAAGTTCTACAGAAGATTTAATCCGTGCATTAGTTGAGTATTATAAACTAGAAAAAGATAAAAATATTGACTATATTTTGACATTTAGAGAGTTTGTAATGTTATTTCCGAGAGATTCTTCAGTTAAAGATACCAATTTTAAAAGGCAACATGTTTTTGAAGCACTTTGTAGAGTTATTTTATTTTATAATTACGATAATAATACATTCGGCACTAAGAAAATTTTTTATAAATCCCTTGAAAAATATCTAGAAAATCCAATTGATCCAAATATAGAATTGAAAATTGAAGACATAAAAAAAGAGAAAATAAACTCTGGTTCGTCCGCACAATCCGTTGATATATTTTTTAAAATTCCAAAAGAGAAACCACCAAAAGAGGAACCTACGACAGCTGCTTGTGAAAGAGATTATAAAAAAACAACAAATGACACCGCAAAAGATACATACATATTAATACAAAATAAATTTTATAGCGACGAATATTCGTCGGCAGACAAATATGATATCAATAAAATTTATCAAAGAGCAAGTAAGTTAAATAAACCTACAAGTGAATCGGAAATAAAAATCATATTGATGGTTAATAATGCGAAATTACTAGATGAAAAAATAAAGAAAAGCAGAAATAAAGATATGGGGTTGGTATCAAAGATTTATGGATTGGAAGAACTTGAAGAGTGGTTTCAAAATATGCTTTATGATTTGTATATTAAAGGAATTGATATATTAAGCGCTAAATCGACCACTATGAAAACTATTTTACAACTTCGATTTCATCAAAATTTATTTATTAATACAACCTACAAATATTTTACAAATGAAATAATAAGTGAAAGAAGAAAAAAATTTATTTGGGGAGCAGTTCCAAGAAGTGGTAAATCGTATATTATTGCTGGTATGATTGAGAAATTAAATACTAAATTAAATAGTAATAACAATATATTATTGATTTTAGGAGCAAAAACAGAAACATTAGAGCAATTTAAAAACATGTTTTCTGATTTGGAAAAATTTACAGATTATAATATTATAACAACCCCCTCTGAAAATAAGAAAGCAAACAAAAGTAAAAACATATTCATATTTAGTCAAGAAAAAATAAAAATTAATAAAAAATCACAAAGTCTCGATTTTGATATAAAATTTAAAGAAGAATATAGTAAATTATTTGAAATAAAAAAATTAGATATATATTTTGACGAAGTTCATAAAGGCGGTTCAACACTAATGTCTCAAGATAAAATTATTGACACTTTTTTAACTACTAACTTCACTATTGATATTTTTGTAATGGTAACTGCTACATATGCCAAACCCACAATAGCATATTCTGTTATTATAGACAAGCATGATCCAATAATAATTAATTGGTCTTATATGGATCAGCAAAATATGAAAGAAATTACTAATATTAGAATTAAAGATGAAATAATAAATTCACGCAAAAATAGCATAGAAAAAGAGGTGCTTCAAGAGTTATTTAATGACTATAATGTTAAATACGGAGAAGACTATTTGAGTATATTAGAAGAACAATATAAAAAACATCCAGAATTGGTAATAATTCAACCATTATTGAGTTTAAAAATACCAGAACCATTAAAAACAAAAGAAAGCACAAGTCCTTTTATTCTTTCTGGTAATATATTTAAATTAAAATGTTCGGCTATGGGTAAAAATTTATCAATGATGCAAAATCCCAATGATATATTTGCCAATAATGATAGTGTTATTGATTTAATAAAATTTATAGGAAATAAAGATAACGATTATTTTTCAACAAATACAATATATGGATACTTACATCATAAATTGAAATATAATTTTAGCAATAGACATTCTCAAATATGGTTTTTACCCGATAATAATTTATACGAAGATCCAGTTAAGTGTAAGCAAGAATTAACTAAGACTAATAGTCAAGACAAAATAATTGACGAAACAGAAGAAAATAATGATGGTCTTCCAAATATTGAACCTTTGACGCGTGGAATAGTTCTTAATTTATTAACTAATGAATATTTCAAAAAATATTTTTGTTTTTTAATTGTTCATGGAAAAAAATTACAATATTATGGAAAGAATTACGATGAAAATGATATATTTCAGTCTCCGTGCGTAAAAGTTTCGTCATTTGAAAAAGGTAAGTCAATTAATAAAATAATACAAGATGCCGAATATAACGCATATAAAGAAAATAAATCGTTGATAATTTTGACCGGATCTATGTTAAGACTTGGTGTTAGTTTGCCGTGTGTTGATATTGCTATTAATTTTGATACTGTTAGTTCTATTGATCTTAACTATCAGACCATGTTTAGAGTATTAACCGAAAGAAAGGATAAAAAATATGGTTATTATATAGATTTGAATTATGAACGTGGTAAAAATTTTTTATATGAATTTAATGAAAATTATGGTAAAGGATTTGCAAATTCAAATAATTTAGATGATTTGACAAATAATATACAATCTTTGTTATTGTTATTTAATTATAATGGGTTAAATCTTATTAACGCAAGCGGTGTTAAAGAAGCCGATTTATACAACAAACTTATAGAAGAATTGAAGTTATCAAAAGAAGAATATATGAATCATTATAAAGGAAATAACAAAAAAATTCTTGAAAAAATATTATTATCCATTGGAGATTTAAAAACTTTTGATAAAATGAAAAAATATATATTTACAGGAACAAATAGTAATAAGAGCAAAAGTAATATTAAAATAAATATTACAAAGAAAACAAAACAAAAAACACAATATCTTCAACAAGACGTAGAAGATGAAACAGAAGAAGAAGACGAAGCACAAAAGGAAGATGAAACAGAACCAGAAACACAAGAACAAGCAGGAGAATTACAAGTAAAAGATATTGCTGATTTACTTTCTACATATACAAGCATGTTGGCAATATTTAGTGATAAATATAATGCTAATTGTTCTTCAATGGATGAATGTATTGATAAAACAATTAATGATGTTTCTGAAAAAGTGGATCCTTTTAATTGTAATTATACAGATTATAATGTGTTTGGAAGTTATATAAATTTGATTAAAAACTTAAATCCTAAACAGTTTATAAAATCACTAGAGTTATATAAAGAATTAATTAACAGTGATGAAAATAAGACTTTAAAAAATGCTTTATTTATATTCTTTGATAATATTAGAGAGGTAATGAAAGAAGATAAATTAATATATGATATGTCTCCTGAAGAAATACAAGAAAAAATAGAACAATATTTACCAGTAAGAGATGCTGAAAAAAATGAATTTGGAGAAGTATTTACTCCAATAGCATTAATAGAAGAAATGTTAGACAAACTTCCAAAAGAAGTATGGAAAAATAAAGACTATAAATGGTTAGATCCCGCAAATGGTATAGGTAATTTTCCAATGATTGCTTATCGTAAATTAATGGAAGGTTTAAAAGATGAAATTAAAGATAATAAAAAACGCAGTGAGCACATTATCACAAATATGCTATATATGTTTGAAATAAATCCTAAAAATGTAGGCGTGTCACGTAAAATATTTGGACACGATGCAAATATATTTTGTGGTGATTTTCTCGTTATGAACATAAAAAAAGTTTCTGGTATTGATCATTTTGATGTCATAATAGGTAATCCTCCATGGAATGATATTAAAGAAGGAAAAAGAAAAGGCACAAACTCAGGATCTAAAACATTATGGGATAAATTTATAAAAAAATCATTAGAAATATTAAATAAAAATGGATTTTTAGGTTTTATTAATCCTGCTAATTGGAGAGGATTAGGATTATTACATAATTTATGGAATATTATTTCAAAATTACAATTATTATATTTACATATTTATGGAGAAAATGATGGTAAAACATATTTTAATGTAGGAAGTAGATTTGATTTATATGTTTTACAAAATAAATCTAACACTAAACCGAGTAAAATTATTGATGAGTTACGAGAGAAACATTTAATCAAGATAGACGAATGGTCTTTTTTACCAAATTATAATTATAAAATTTTTGAAAAAATATTAACTAGCGAAGATAAAGGAATTGATGTTATATATGGAACCAATTATCATACTCAAAAAAAACAAATAATGAAAGATAAAAAAACGAGTGAATTCAAATATCAAATAGTTCATTCTATAACAGCAGAAGGAGTAACATATTGGTATTCAAATGATAACTCAAAAGGTCATTTTGGAGAACCTAAAGTTATATTAAATTTTAATAGACATCAATATTCACATAAAGAACAAAATGACTATGAAGGCAAATTTGGAATGTCTCAAATATCATTTGGTATTCCTATAAAATCAAAAGCAGAAGGTGATGAAATTTTACGAGCTATTGATACGCACGAATTTAAAAAAATAATTGCATCAACAAAATGGGGAGCATTTCAGACAGATTACAGAATGTTTAAATATTTTAAGCCAGATTTTTATAAATATTTATTAGATAAAAAACAAAAGTTAACAAGAAAAATAAAGTCTTTGTCAAATATTAATACAACACATAAAAAAATATCTAGTGTGCGAGCAAAGTCTATAGGGGGAAGTAAATCTAGAAATAAGACATCTAGAAATAAAAAATCTAGAAATAATAAATCTAGAAAATTAAACCAAGCTAACTTATAGTACTAGTATTATTAATAATTTTATTATAATAGCTATGTACTATTATGTGGGCAATTATTGGACCAACAAACCATAATTCGCCTAAATAATTATTTAATACGCTATCCAAATTAGCATTTAAAAATGGAATAGCGAGAGCACTTGTTCCAATGCCTATTAAAAATTGTTGAGCAACTCTACGTTTTCTTTTATAAATAGTTAAATAATGTCTAGGACTATGGACTAGTGTCAAATAACATTTACTTAGCAACGGATATTTAAGCCACGCCATGTGAAATAATGAACTTAAAGAATATTTATAAAAGTTATTTTGTATTTTAAAGTCATCGGCAATATGATAAATAGAAAAAATGATTAATAACATTTTTCGTTGAAAAAATGAGCAATAATATATACATAATCCACTAAAAAGATTGCTTGCTAAAGTTTCAAAAGGACTAACTATTAAACTGGTTGCCCCATGGCCAAATGTAGGAACTAATAACGGATATTTTATTAACATTATTAGTATTAGTATTAATATTATTATTAGTTATATTATTAATAATAATGTTTAACATATTAAAAATGAACTTAGAAACAAAATTACAAACTATAGTCTGTCTAATAGTTCGGAGTTTTCTTTAATAAAACTGCTTACTAGTTCATGGGGTAATTCTCTAAAATCTACTAATTTTTTATTTAGTTCATATTTTTCATAAGCATTTTCTTTTTTCAATGCTTCTAAAAACAATTCATTATTTTCATAATATTTCTCACAAGTCTTTGGACCACATTTCTTAAAAATTGGCATAATATTATCTGACTTATCTCCTAGCACAATTTTATAAAATAGGTTTTTTTGTGGTTCGCTAAACACTTTCTTGGCTTCTTTTAAAAATTTGTTTTGAAAATTTACAATTTCGGTGTGCTCATCTAAAAGTTGTAAATAATCATGGTCATTGGCAATAATATATATTTTGGCATCCGCATATTTTTGGCGAATATGATTTTTAGTAAGAGCAATAATATCGTCGGCTTCTAAATTTGGAAATTGTATTACAACATTAGCACCGGCTTCATATAAAAGTTTATTATTATCTTGATATATATGTTTGAAAAATGGTCCTCCAAAAAATTCCTCGCCTTTGTCACGTGTTCCTTTATATTCTGAAAATAAAGCATTTCTCCAAATGTCTTTACGCGGACAATCACGAACAGCAATAATTGTAGATTGTTTTTTATGTATTTTTTGCTTCTTTTTAAACCCTGTTAGCGATTCGCTAAATGTTTTCATAAACTTTTCCACAAACTCTTCATTTTCAATTGGATTAGTTAAAGGTGATTCGGGATTAGAGTGTCCCCACCATTGAACAATAGCGTAATATCTATAAAATATCCAATAACTTGTATCAACCAAAACGAATATTTTTGGGTCGCTAGTCATTATAAATAGTTATGTGTTAAGTATTTATATTAATCATATATATAATAGTATATTTATTATCAATTTTTTTTATATTTTTTGTTTATTATATTTTAGTATATATAATAAGCTCCATGCCTTTAAATGGCGGAGCCATTACAATAAATGCAACTGATGATCAAAGTACAGAAAATATATTAACACAAATAATAAACCATATAGATACATCTATAGACATGTTACATGAGGGCGGTCCCCCAGAATATGTATATATGCTAGAATTTAATAACAAAGTATTTTCAAATTTTTTTACAACAACAGGTACAAGTGTTAAACCAAGGGTATTAATAATGAAAATTTTAACACATAAAGAAATTACACATGTCGACAAGACTACACACAAAATAAGTTATAGTCCAGATGCTACTCAACATGTCAATGAAGTTGAAATACATAAATATCTTCGTAATTCGGGCAAAAATCATTACCCAATATGTCCAAGTTTTTTGTTTTCAAAAATGACAAAATTAGGCAAAAATAAAGATAATGCTGACACTCTTGAAAAAGCTATTTGTACTATACTAAGTAGAACTATCCAAAATATTGAAGTGAAAGAAGAGCAAGAAGTAATTAAAGACGGAGAGAAAATAACAGAGAAAGTAACACTACGTAAAACGGTTCAGTTATATACTAGGTTAAAAGAAGATAGTGTGAAAAAATTAAAAAGCAGAGACCCTTTCATAGAGCTTTTGAGACCGGATTTTAGTTTTGACGATTTAACACAGACAATTATTTTTATGGAATATGCTGAGTGTGTATCCCTTCATCGCCTTACATATCCTGGAGATGAGGTATCGAAGGGACGTTATATTAATTATTATATGTCTAATATACATGGAATGCCATTACCTTTTGCAGAAGCAATAGATCCAAGAGAAACAGACGAAAAAATAAAAGAAAGAAAAGCAGGTTTTGCTTGTTTTGTCCTCTTATATATATCAATATTATTGCTAAATCAAGGAATAATTCATGGAGATTTACATGCAGGCAATGTGTTAATTTGTAGAAGTAAAGATGGTATAATAGATGCTGTTGTAATTGATTTTGGAAGAGCTGCTTTTACAAGTAATGTTTCTATTTATACACCTAGACAACTTTATACTAATAAATATACACAGGTGTTACCAGTAACCACTAGAACTATATTCGACGAATCTGCAAGGTTCTTCGACGAATCTGCAAGGTTCATCGATGAAACTGAGGAACCAACCCCACAAATTACAGACATTATTGGGACTAACATGACGAGTTATTTTGATACCTTAATAACCAAAAAAGAGTTTGTAAAAGCCGCAATAACAAGTACCATGTATTGTTCTCCAAACTATACAGCTCGCAACTACGTCTCGGTATTTGGTAATTATATGAGCGCCTTACTTGAACCTAAGCAAACATATTTACCTATATTTAAATATGCTACATTGTCATCTTCGTATAATTTTAATAATCTAATTGAAGAAGCGTTGGTTGCTAGAAAAAAATTTTATGACAATGACTTTGTTGATGAAAAGGGCACATCACTTGCTGTAAATGAATTGCCCGACAAAGACTGGTTAAAAGAAAGAGCGCGGCAAATATGGTCAGAAGCGGATCGGTTGGCAGAAGATGCGCAATTAGCAGAAGCAAAGAAAAAAAGTACAACCCCTTCTTTGCTTAGCAGAATGTTTTCAATAAAGCCTTATAGAGCACCAACAACACAAAGAGCACCAACAACACAAAGAGCACCAACAACACCAAGAGCACCAACAACACACAGAGCAGCACAAGAAAGTTTAATGGCAGGCGGCAAAGGTATTGGACGGCGCTACTATAATTATAAAAAAACAGAAAAACGCAGAGTAAATAAAATATATAGCAAAAAAACAAAAAGATTAAAAATAAAAACGAAAAGATTAAAAATAAAAACAAAAAGAAGAAAATAAAGAAGAGAAAATAGCCTAGTACATCTTTTTACATTTCAAACGCCAATTTTATATTAATTTGTTTTTTATAAATTAATATAAAATACTAAAAATGGTTTTTTATAGTTGCGAAAAATGCTATAATCAATTTAGTCAAAAAGGGACATTACAATAAAAATTGTATTGTGTTAAATAGTATTAATAAAAAGAAAAAATTGACTTATTTTGTCCAAAAGATTTTAAAAGAAACTATTTAATTATATTAATTATATTAATATAATTATGACAAAAAAGCATGATTTAGGACAATATTATACAACACATATTGACCTTAAAGAAAAAGTGTATGAGTTTATATTAAATAGTCCTTCTAATATATTAGAACCCTCAATAGGGCGCGGAGATTTAATAATATTTATTAGTAATAAATTACCTAATATAACATTTGATATGTATGAGATTGATACACAAATTAAATTATTAGATAACATAGAGCAGGAGAAAGTTGTTTATGGAGATTTTATGATTCAACCAATTACAAAAACATACAAAACAATAATAGGAAATCCCCCTTATGTTAGAACTAAAAAAGGAAACTTATATATTGATTTTATAGAAAAATGTTATGAATTACTCACCATTGATGGTGAATTAATATTTATTGTTCCATCTGATTTTCTTAAATTAACAAGTGCTTCAAAATTATTGAATGTTATGATGACACAAGGAACATTCACTCATATATTTCATCCGCATAATGAAAACATGTTTGCCAATGCTTCAATTGATGTTATTGTGTTCAGATATTGTAAAAATAGTTTAATTGAGAAAAAAGTGTTATATAATAGTAAAACACTCTATATTACAAACACTAATGGGTTAATTACTTTTAATATAGAAGAAAATAGTAATAGTGTTTTGTTTCAAGACTATTTTGATATTTATGTAGGTCTTGTTAGTGGAAAAGAAGAAGTTTATAAAAATGAAGAAATTGGTAATATTGAACTATTAAATGGTCATAATAAAGTTGAAAAATATATTTATATTGAAACTTATCCTTGTGCTAATGAAAAAATTAATGACTATTTATTACATCACAAAAAAGAACTTATTATGAGGAAAATACGAAAGTTCAATGAAACTAATTGGTTTGAATGGGGAGCACCTAGAAATATTAGTACCATAAATAGTAATTTTGGAAAAGATTGTATTTATATTTATAATTTAACACGAAAACAAGATATTGCGTTTTTAGGTAAAGTCAATTATTTTGGAGGTGGATTAATAATGCTTAAACCAAAAAAAAAGTGTAATTTAAATAGTGTTGTAGCCTATTTAAATAGTAATACTTTCAAAGATAATTTTATGTTTTCTGGAAGATTTAAAATAGGTCATAGGCAAATATGTAATTCATATATTCCAAATGAGTATTTATAATTCTAATGACCTTATATTTGTCATAAATGTTTCTTTCCAACATGGTTTAGGTTGTTGTAAGCAATCAATAAATTGTTCTATTTTTTTGTGTATGTTTTCATATTTATATGACCTATTTTTATTCCAACAAACTTGGAATGGTAAATTATTTATATTTGGTGTTAATAGCGTCAATCCTTTTACACTATTAACAATTACACTACTTGTGTCTGTTTTATTTAATACAATAAAATAATAATCTTTTTTGTTATTGAAGTTATATTGTTTGTTTTTTAATTTATTGAAAAGTATATTACTCATTTTACCATTTTCATAAGATTTTTCCCTGTGAATATCCAATTTTTCATCTGTATAAGCATAAACACACATTGCCAAATTACCTGTATTGTCGCTTGTTAGTGTTGTTGTTGTTTTTATATTTATTGGAATCCATCCATACATATAATCATAGGCTAAAATGTCATACCAATGTCTCTTTATTGGTATTTTAATTCTAGCACCAAACTTTTCACTAAGTAATTTAATTACTTCAACTTCATCATTGCAACTATTAATTCTACCATCTTCGTTTTGACTTGAAAACTGAATCACATGTAATTTTAAATAATTTTGAATTTTATACATAATTAAGGGTAATTGTTTTAATCTAAAAATACTTCCTCTAAACCAACTTTGTATTTGAATTATTTTAACAATAACAACTGTGTCTCTATGTGAATCCATGTTTATTACTAATGTAATTAAAATATAAAGTGTATAGTTACTTAATTTTTAATTTCAATTTTAATATAAGCTAAATAATTACTCTTCTTTTATATAACTATTATTACATAATTTTTTTATTATTTTTTCTTCATTGTGTTCTTTATTGTTGGCTATTGCCACTAATGTATGTGTATAATAATTTTGTTTGTATTCATTATTTTGAAAATCGGGATTTTCTTTTGTCCATTTACTTAAAGCACAAAATTGTTTTGTTGATACGTCTTTTATTGCTTTTTTTATTTTTTCTTTATTTACATCTTTTTCCCAATTATCATCATCTTTTATATATAATGATTCACGTTTTATATCTGTACAATGAATAGGTCGTTGGTACAATCCTAGTTTATTCATATTTTCTATTATTACATTGCTTAATCCATTTACTATTCCATTTTGCTTAGTATAATCCAATTGTTGTAAGCTAACTTGTATTGATTTAATAAAATCACTCATATTTATAGCATCTTTGCATCGTTCATTCAAAAATACTTGAATATTGAATTTATTGTTATTGTTATTATTTGTTATAAAATTATTACCAATTTTGGGTAATAATTCACTAATTTGATCTTGTTGCTTAATTATAATTTCTCTCATTTCTTTATTGTCGTTCAGTAATTTAATAATTAAATCATTTGTTAAGGTTAGTTGATTATTTGTAGCATTTGTAGCATTTGTAGCATTTGTAGCATTTGTTATTTTTCCATTTTCTAGTGCATCACATTTTTTCTTATGAGCATATAATCCTTGTCTGCTCTTATATTTTTTCCCACAATTACATACAATTGTTGTATCATTTGTATTTGTATTTGTATTTATAAAACTTGCGGATTTTTCTTCTATATTTGACAACGCCATGACAACGTTTGTATTATTTTTATGTTTTGCTGTGTTAATATGTTTGGTATAATCTTTTTTATCGCACGTATTATAATCACAACATATACAGACAAATTCTTTGCGGATTTTTGCGGATTTTTTTGTAAGCATTAGTACTAATAATATTTAAATAGAAAATAGTATTTAAATATTTTAATTTAATATTCGGATTTTCACAGATTTTATGTAAATAAATGTTAATAGATTTTGCGCCCTTGTCAAAATTATAGCAACATTTATTACAATGCCTTACCATTTAGCGTAATAAAATATTAAAACTATTTTATGTCCGGATATTTCCGGACAAATTTTGACAACAAATGACAACAAAAGTTCGGCCAAACTTTGTGGAAAAATTGGGAAAATAATTATGGTAAGGAGTTTTTTGTTGTTAAATTCACAATGCTCAACCCTTTATGCTTATAAATGTTTAAAACTGTGTAAATTTTTCATTTTTTTATAAAAGGTTTAAATCTTCAAAAATTGGACATTTATAAATGTCCATTTTCCAAAAAATTTTCAAATTTATTTTTCCCAAAATTTACACATTTCTATTTTTATAGATTAGGGATTAATATTATATTTTAATAAAATAATATTAATACATTTAACATAAGAGAGATTACAACCTTTATTATGCGTCCTAGTCCCCCCATTTTTACTATATTTCTAGTAGTTCATTGAATTTAGTTAAATCAGTTAGCACTTTTGTTTGACATGCTTTTAAATTTTTGGATAAGTCTTTTCCAAAATGGTCAACAACATGAACACTTAAAATAATTTTGTTAAATTCTTCTGTAAAGTTCAAATTATATTTATTAAATAATTTACTTAAGTCTATTAATAGACGGGTGTTTACTTCCTCTTTTGTATTTAATTCTAAACATTTGATACTTTCATTAATAAGTTGCTGTTTTTTATTTGCATTAAAATTAGTATACACTTCTTTTTCTTGTATAATAGTATATAATAACTTTTCTACATTAGTATAATTTTGATTCATAACTATATCATTAAAAAAAACATAATACGCATGTTGATTTTCTTTATTGGGAAAACAACATATACCTAAATCAATAATACCGACCCTATATTTTACTAATTCATCATTTATTGAATTAGTATCATTATTCATATAAAAGAAAACATTTCCACTATGAAGATCACAATGAACAAGTGAATAATATAAAATTCCTAATATAGAAAATTTATGAATCACATATGCAAATTCTTCTTTAATAGTTTCATCCATGTTTTCTATGTCTTTATATTTAAGTCCCTTAATATTTTCCATTACTAATAGGTTGTTGTACTTTTCGGTTATTTGTCTATAAACTTTTGGAAACACAAATTCTTTGTTATTTTTATATTTTGTACTAAAGATTTCGATTGCTTCTACTTCTTTCATAAAATCCATTTGATTTAATAAAATTTCTTCATTATCTAAAAGCATTTTTGTTATTTTTAGAGATTTTATGTATGGAATATATTTACATACATACGAAACATATAACAACTCATTAAACACATTTGTAAATTTTTGTAAAATGTCTTTTTTCAACATTTTAATAATTACTTTATTATTAGATGAATCAACGCCATCAAATACTATACCTACAATACCACAATTTATTGGAATTCTATTTGTTAAAGTTATTGAAAACTCGTGTTCCAATTTATCTAATAAATCATAATCTATTTCATTGGTTTGATAAGGAACATTATCTGTGTATTTAAGTAAATAACATTGTTCTTCAGCACTCAATAAATCTCTGTCAAAACATAATGCTTGAAATATTTTTACATATACAATATTTTCTTGTTCTAATTTTGTGCATATATTTTTAATTGATTCTAATCTATAAGTTGGTATATTAAATAAATAATTTACACATCTTTTATTGTTATATTTTATAAATTCGTAGAGAACTATTGTTATCAGTTTGGTTATTCGGAAACATATATACATAATAGATAGTACCATTTTTTATAATTTAATAAATGTTAAGTTATTAAGTTATTTTAAATAATAATAATATATTTATGAATTTAAATTAACAAGAAACATTTTTACATTGTAAAACATTTTTTTAAACATTAATCCAATAAAATTATTCATATAAATTGGTAAGTCGTCTTCTATTGTTAGTTGAAAATCTATTGAAAATTTAACACTAATTAATTTCTCAAGATTATCGACCCATTGTTCGTCGTTCAAAGTTATATGGGTTTTACCAAAATTAAATGTCATTGGTTCATATTTCTCAATATTTAAATTTATAGATTTTAAATAATCTGTTATTAAATGTTTATGCTCATAAATTAAATCTTTATTGTAAAAGGTTATGTTATTATTCAAATTATTTGAATATTTAGTGGTTCTAAACAAAACATATTTTTGCTTAAGTCCTACTTCTTTGGCGATTTGTTTTAATAATATACATATGTCTGTTTCATGAGCATTTATTACATCTAAAATATATATTTTTTCAATTAACTCAACATTTACTTTTTCAAGCAAATCATAAATTGCTGTACTTAAAAGTGTATCAATATTTACTTTACTTGTATTCAAATTATTAATTTCAAATTTTAAATTGTAAGCTTTATTGTTACTAGAAGGTATTTTAATTTCACTCAATACTATGTCTCCTTTAGCACATATTAATTTAGGTTGAAATTGAGTTTCATCGCTATAATCCATTATAATTTAATTAAAATTATATATTTAAATGCTATTTTTACTCTATTTTTAAAACATTTCTTTTAAACATTTTTTTTAATATTATAAATGTTAATAAATAATCTAATAAATCATTCACTGTAAATTCTTTCTCAAATAACGGTTCTCTTACAAATTTGAATTCAAAAAAATCACTATAACTCTTCTCTCCACGTAATGGAATAATATGCGTGTATTTATTTAACAATTCACAAAATTTAGATTTTAATAATAAACTATAATACTTATAATTTAGTTTGCTTTTAACTTGTATTCTATTTAGACTAGTTTTCTCATTTGTATAAAATAAATTTTCTTTTGTTCTATATTTATTATATGTAATAAAGTTGTGCTGTATAAAATCTAAATGACTATATATTTTGGAAGTCAAGGTTTTATGTATACCATTGATTGATATTAAATAGGCTGCCGCGCTTCCGCAAGCAATATGTGTGTTATATGTGTCTTTTGTTGGTATAATACAATCACTATGTAATTGTATAATATCCCAATTGCTATCTAATAATTGTATTTCATATAATGATTTATTAAGATGTTCATAGAATTCTTCTTTATTATATAATGGAAAAGCATCATCTTCCATTATTAGAAAAAAGGGTATAGGGTCATTTATTTTTTTACTATAATTAGACTTTATATCAGCACAACATAATATATGACTTAAAGCACAACCTATTACAGATTTCGGGGCAAAATTTTTAGCATAGCTTGAAATGTATTGTTGATATTCGGTTTTTAAGTGTTCATTTTTTAATGCGTTAATTCCGCTAAATCTCTCTACTATTAAACCTAAATCTAGTAAATATGGTAATTGCTTATTGTAATTATTTATATAATCATCCAAATTTATTACATATGTTTTCAAATTACTATAATCTGAATTAATAGGATATTTGTTAGTCATTATTATTATTTAATAATAATAAATAAAATTTATATATTATTAACTCAATAATATTTTTTTTAAATATTAAATAATATTTAATTTATTTAAAAATTGATTTCATATATTATTATAATATTATTATAATATTATAATATATAACATGGTGCTTATGTATACTATTGCTGTGACAAAAGATAAAACAACAATTTATATGAAAGTGCCATATGATTGTTTGTCGCATAAACAAAAAATGCATCGAGGAATTGTGAAATTAAATATTAAGAAACCTATTGTAATTGTAAAAAATGAAGAATTAAAAAATGAAGAATTAGAATTTTAATAAAAATATTTACATTCGCAATTTTTCTAGTAAATTTATCAATGATTTAGGTTTTGGAAGCGGGTCTTTATTTTTTTTGACTCTTAATTTATGTATTAACCAAGTATGTGGATTATTCATTTTTGGGTCAATTTGTAAATTTAATTGAATAACTTGGGAACGGCAATGATTACTACAACACATACAATCAAATCCAAAATATAAAGTACAACATTCTGAAATATTTTTATTACAAAAATCACAAATAAATACCATATTATTTACAATATATATAAATTTTATACTATTTTTGTACTATTTTTATACTATTTTTATAATATAAAGATATATATATGACTTTTAACGGAGGAACCGTTTTATTTAGTGATGAAGTTATACAAAATGAATCTAAAATAATTAGTCTAATAGTTAATATATTAACGCATAAAGACACAACGATAGAAGTTATTCGTGTAAAAAAATCTATGGTGACTACTGGAATATTTAAGATAACATTAAATGAAAAATTTAGTAGTCATTTTAAAAGTAATCCAACACAATATATTAATGCACCAAGTGTATTAATAATTAAACTTTTTATAGGTTATCCAGATACTAATGTTGATAATGAGATTGCCATTCAAAAAGAACTCGGTTCGCAAAGTAATGTAATGCCAATATGTCCCAGTTTTCTTTTTGCTGAAAAAATAAAAACTCCAGGAAAGGAAATGACAATGCTTGGTATACTATTTTATAGCTTATTTGAACTAAAAGCGCCTATAGAATATAGTATGTTTCGTAAAAACTTTGGGGATACAAACCCAATAACAAGTGCTTATAATCAGGAGATACTTATTATGGAATTTATTGACTGTGAAACATATTTTGATTTTTGTAAGAGAACTCTGCAAAATAATGCCGGTAAAACAATTACTGAAGAATCTTTTTATAAATATATAACACTTGCTATAGAAATAAAATTAAGCACAGATGAAGAATTACGAAATTTTTATACATATTATATGGCGTCATTATTAGCAATAAAAGGTTATCATCATGATGATATTCACGATGAGAATATAATGATATGTTCTAATATAGAATTAAGTGAGTCGATACAAGACATTAATCAATTAAATACAGAACGCACAAATATTTTTCCATTTGTAATTGACTTTGGAAGAGCAGGAAGGATTACTCAAGATGAACTAAGATTTTATGGGTTAAAACCATCAATTGCTAAAAGTAAATTAGGAATAGATGATACTACTAAAGAACCGCAAGAACCTAACCAGAATTATTTAGCACCTATATATATAAATGCTCTACGCAATAACACTAGAATTGCCGAGTATGTTTACTTATTATTAAAGGAAGAAAATTATGTAGATGCTGTATTAACACTTAGTATGTGTATAAATCCAAAAATAAGAGGTTTTACTTCAATGTTTATAGGATATTATGATTTTGACCATATATCATATAGCCATTTATACAAGATGAATGAAGGCAGGAAGGAAAAGTATAACACTATGATACGTGGACTTATAAAAAAGAGAAATAACTTAGAACTTATATTAAAAATACAATTATTACCAAAAAAAAAAAAAGACTCTTATTATAGAAGCTTTACCGAACTTGTCGGTGGCAAGTTAGTTTTAAGAAGACTAAGAAGGCTAAAACAAAGAAGACTAAAACAAAGAAGTCTAAAACAAAGAAGTCTAAAACAAAGAAGTCTAAAACAAAGAAGTATAAGAAGTCAAAGAAGTCTAAGAAGTCAAAGAAGTCTAAGAAGTCAAAGAAGTCTAAAATCAACTAAAAACAAATAACTAAAAACAAGTAACTAATTATAATAACATATATAACACAATATATGTTATTAAAAAGTAATAGTATTTTTATATTTTTTTATAACACTTAAATATCTAAACTCACAATATTTTTATCGCTTCGCTGCCTACGTTTAGATTTTGTTGGTATTTTAGCGTTTGTTAAATCTCTCAAGTCTTCAATACTAATAGTGCTGGATTCATTATTTTTTTTTTCATTAACATCAACTTGTTTTGTTTTTAAACCACTTAATAAAGACGCAATATTTTGACTAGGTGGAGCAACCGACGGACCCTTCATTTCAGGGCGTGTAATGCGTTGCTCACTATAAGGATTACCTTCATTATTATCCATTTCCATACCGCGCGCTGACATAATATCCGGACGATTTATTATATTTTGCACTCTTTGACTGCGTTCAGGTAATTTAGACTCAACTGGTGGTGGTGGCGGACCCGAATTTACATTTGGCGGCATTGAAGCACCAAATCCAGGATTAGCACCATTATTTCCAAATAGTCCATTCATAAATCCGCCTAATCCGGGTTTAGATTGACCCATTGTATTGACTGCTGCTTGAGTAAATTGTTTCATTAATTCTGGATTTTGTCGCATAATATCATCCATGCCAGGCATCGAAGATTTAAATAATGTATTTGACATATGAATCATCATTCCAGAACCACCTAATTGAAACAATAATTTCAATTCGGGAGACATTTTTGCTTTAGATTTATATTTTTCGTGTAATTCGGCAAAAATCTCATCATATTCGTCAATATTTTCATTTATTTGTTCTCCCCAACCATCAAGTTTAATATCAAAAGGGTCAAATTTATTATTTAAAAATTCAAGTCCAGTTATACATGCCATCAACATTTTTCCTTGAAATTTAATAGCATTTGATTTTTCTTTTTCAGCAATAATAGTTTCATATTCACCAATCATTTCATTTAAATCAGAATCCATATTATAACGCTTGCTAAGCGAAACCCCTTTTTTTTCTAAATCTTCTAACTTGCGTAAATATTTGAATTTTTCTTTTAATTCCTCTTCTTTAGTTAATGTGGGTTTTTCTTGTGCTTTTTCTAAATTTATAGGAACATTATTAAATTTACCAAATCCATCCCATGTTTTATTTTCATTCATATTTGCCGTGGACTTGCCTAAATTTGCCGCGTCATTTTCATCATTTTTTGTAACTGGTTTAATATTGGCCCCATTAGTCTTTGAATCACCACCAAATAACCCTCCAAAAATAGATTTTTTATTGGTTCCTGTTGATTGATTATAATTTATTTCTTTTTTATTATCGCTATTAGCATTGCTATTGCTATTGCTATTGCTATTTGTATTGGTATTTAACTTTAATTTGTCATCAAAATGTCTTGAAGTGTTATTGTGTGTTAAATCATTTAATTCATTTTCTAAAGTTGTAATGTCTTCAATATCTATTGAAGATGATGTTTTTTTATCAGTTAAATTTTTTCCATTCATTAATAGTTCAATACCACCTCCAAAATTAGCCGATGGTTTTTTTGATATAATTTCTTCTACATCTGAGTCATTTATTTTAAATTCTGGAATTTGAAAACTATCAATATTTAACGTTTCTGGCTCAATTTCTATAATATCCATTAAAACTATTATGATAAAAATAGAAGTTTAATTTTTAAATACTCCGCAATATATATTATATATTAATAACTAATTATTAATTAGTTATTAGTTATTAGTTATTAGTTATTAGTTATTAGTTATTAGTTATTAGTTATTAGTTATTTTAATACATTGTAATTTTCTAAATAATAAATGCCTTGTAAAAAACAATCAGCCAAGTCATCTTTTTTTGAATGGTTAATAAAAAAAGCGAGGTCTTGAGGCATATTCTTATGTTCTAACAGTTGTTTTGTGTAAAAAATACTAAGTTTTTTTCGCTCATTATATGATAATTTTTTATCTTTACTATCTTTAGTATCTTTACTATCTTTAGTATCTTTAGTATCTTTAGTATCTTTGGATTCATTAATAATGCAATAATCTTTATATTCACTTACATATTTGTTTTCTTTACTTATAAATGGTTTTAGTTTATTTGTTGCTGATATAAATTTAATATTATAATTATTACAATCAATAAAATATTGAGATATCATACCTTGAATTGTTTTCATTCGATTAGCAATAGGACTTATTTGATTTTCTAAAATAATTTGGTCAATTGTGGATAAATCAAAATCTTTAAATAATTCGTTTAATTCATTTTTAATACTGATGCCTATATCTATTAAATTTACATTATTTGCGTTAACACTTTCAACCGCTTCAAAACAAGTCGAATTCAAATATTCTTCTAGTAATTTTATTAAAGATGCCTTATTTATTGGTTTTTCTATTTTAATTTGATATTGTTCAATCAATAACGAGAGATTGGCAACAGATTGTTTGTGAAGTGTTTTTATATTACATGTTGGCAAACTATATTCGGTTTTTTTTGTATGATTTTTACAATAAAAAACGTTGTCTTTATGAAATTTGGCTTCTTTTGAGCAACATTGTTGATTGCAAGAAATTACTTTGTTGCACAAATTTATTACATCCCATTTTAGAATTTTAAATTCTTTGAAATCTTTTAATTCATTAACATGAAATTTTTTATCTAGCGTATGGCATTCTAAAATTACATATGCTAAATTTTTAATGCCTATATCTATGCTTAATATTTTCATTAGTATTTTATTATTATTACTAATATATTATATATTATTATTACTAATATATTATATATTAGTGTTTATAATAGCAAGTTATTTATAAGCACCCAAACATACCGAATAATGTAATCTATAAATGTAATACATGAGTACAAAGGTTAAAAAATAGGATATGGCAAAACCAAGTATCTTGTAATTCTTATTAACTAAAGATATTATTATTCCTATAAATGCAAAAATTACGGCTGCTAAACTAATATATCCTAAATAATAAAAAAACATACAATGCTCTTTGCCAAAAGGCGCCATTAAATCATCAAAAAAAGCCATATAATATTATATAATATTATAAAATATTATATAATATTATAAAATATTATAAAATATTATAATATAAAAAAAATTTACTCATTTGCATTGATTATATACTTTGAAACATGTTTTTGAGCATCTAATTGTTGTTTAGACAAATATATATTTTTAAGATTGCTGGTTTCGTATCCATATGGTTGGTCGCGAGACAAAATCGAATTAAAAATATAGGGACTTTGTATATTAGTCAAAGGTTCCAATTTATAGTTTGAAGTTGCGCCACACTCAATACAAGAAATATATTGATTATTTTGTATAATAGTATCCGCATTTACTTGTAAATATTTTCTATAATCACTATTATTTTTAATATTTTTATTATTTTGAAAAACAGTATCATTAAGAACAGACGAGTAATAATTACTAAATAATCTAGAATCGTCCATTAAAGGAGGAAAATTGAAGTGAATATTATTAGAACCACTATAACAAGTTCCCCAACTCATAATATTAATATTATATTATGTAATAATATTAATTTTTTATACATTTTATTATTTAAAATAAATCTTTATTTATTTTTGTTGGAAGTCCGTGACCAAACATTAACATATATATTAAAACAAAGGCAGCCAACAATATACTTCTATTTTCCGCAACAATTGGTCTTTGACCAAGAGCATAAATCATAATAACATATAATAACACGCCGATTATAACCGAATGAATTAACATTGTTATACCTCGTTCCATTTTTATATATAAAATACAATATTTTATTATTAATTTATTGTTAATTTATTGTTAATTTATTATTAATTTATTATTAACTTATTATTAATTTTTATTATTGATTTTGTAATAATTTTACTAAATCAGATTTTTTCATTTTTTGAGAGGTTTCATTATCTGTTAAATTTCTTGTAACAACCAAACTCTTTAAGTCATCCACTTTCATTTTTGAATAATTTTTTCTTTCGCCTGTTTTAGTATCTGAAGTTTCACTGTTTTCTAAATTTATTATTTTTGGAGTATTATTTGTTTCTAAAGTAAATGATTTTAAGTTTATAGGCAAATTCTTCATAAATGTTTCGTCATCAATGTTAGAAATATTTTGTTCATTTAGTTTAATATTTTCTAAACTTGTCATGTCTTCTACAGAATCTAGAGTTTCCAGTTCTTCTTCAAAATTATTATTAGAAATTTTTAAAGTTTGTAAATTGCTTTTTTCATCGTCTTCGTCTTCGTCTTCGTCCTCGTCTTCATCTTCGTCTTCGTCTTCGTCCTCGTCTTCATCTTCGTCTTCGTCTTCGTCTTCGTCCTCGTCTTCATCTTCGCCTTCGTCTTCGTCCTCATCGTCTGAAACAGATATTTTTTCTCCTAAATTAATTTTCTTAATTTTATCAAATTCAACATACTCTGTTGGGTTACTCTCAACAAAACAATCATTATTTTTATTAAGTGAATTATTTACTAAACTAAAATGTTGCATTTGAATATTATAATTTATAATAAAATTTTGTAAAATTTTACCATGCTCAATTAAACTTTTTTCTAATAAATTTAGTCTTCTATAACAATATAACATAACCCCTCCACTTATTAATAAAATTAATCCTAATGTTAATAAAAATCCGGAATCTATGAATTTAAATAAGAATGACATTTATATTAATGTATAATTATATTATTTTAAGTATTGTTTAACGAATAATAATATTTAGTTTTTCATATTTGTGATAATATTTTCTGGGTAATTTAAATCTTTTAACACCTTCAGCGCACCTTTTACTTTTGAAATACCTTTTTTTATTTTATAAGTATATTCAAAATCTTTAGAATTAGTATTTACTTTCATATATAAATTGTTGTTTTGTTTATTTAATTTTTTACATAATTTAGTATAATGTGTTGTTAATACGTAATCTATATTATTAAATTTATTTAAATAAGTTAAATAACCATATGCGCTATCAATTGCTTCCTCCGGATTAGTTCCGCTATATAATTCATCAAATACGCAAAAGTGATTTTTAGTAGCATTATTTTCTATTGCTTCTAGTATATTTTTACATTGTCTTGCTTCGGCTTGATATAAACTATCGCGCCCTCCAGTATCGGGAATATTTATATAGCAATGAATATAATCATATATTTTTACTGAGGCGCTATTAAAAAAACCACATCCTATTTGTTGGGATAAAATAATATTGAATAATGTTGATTTTAGCAAAGTAGTTTTACCAGATGCGTTTGGACCGGTTATAATTATATTTTTCTTTAATGAATATGAATTTTTTACAATTTTATGTTTATTTTTATCATTTGCTTTAAGTTTTTCGCATGTTTCTTTGTCGCAAATTTCTTGACATTCAGACCCATACCCTTTTGTCTCGCATGTGTCTTGATGTTTTTCTATAATATTTAAATTGGCAAAATAAGCACCATCAAAAGAGGTAGGTTTAGAATTATCATAAGTACAATAATTCATAACTTTAGTATTAATAAAGTTTTGCAATGTTTCTAAATTTTTTAAATAACCATTAAACCCAAATGAAAAATATAGACTATTTATAATATTTTCATCTTTATTTAAGCAATAAAAACATTTCATTAGTTGTCCTAATTCTGTAAGTTTATTGATACTTAAAGTATATGGTGTAATATTATTCAATTCTTCTAAATAATATGTAAAAATACTTATATTTTTATTAATAGTATCATTAAAAGATTTATAATTAGTTAAATCCTTGGAATATTTTAAAAAATTCTTAAATTTATTCAAACAACTTACTATATAATTTTTTAAATCATTTAATGTTTCGTGAATAAATTTAATATTTGTAAAGTATTTAATACAGCTAGTAAAATTTAAATACATTTGAAAAATGTAAAATCCAAAACTAAAAAGCAAATAGATTTTATTTGTAAAATTAGTACTGCTAAATGAAGAAAATAATTGCCCTATTATATGATTGGAAAATACCTTTTTTAAATGATCAAAATACAGTGCAAATGTTATATTATGTCCTTGTAGTTTTATTAAAAAAAAAGGGAGCAAAAGAAATAATATTGGAATAAGCAAAGAAAAAACAGGCGATGAAAGATTATACATACTTAACAATTGTAAGCATACACTATTATTATTAAAATTGCTTAGTAATGGTATATCAATATATTGATAATTATTTATAAATCCGTTATCATATATAATGGATTCACATTTATTATATATTGAATCTTCTTGAATTGTAGTTTTAGTTTCGCTAAATTCTACTTTTTTAAAAGCACTATAATTCTTTAATAATACTTGAGTTTCTAATAAAAAGTCTACATTGTTTGTATAATATTTAGACCATCTACATATAATATTTTTTTCAAATATATTTGTAGGATTAAAAACATGATAATATAAATTATATTCGTCATTAGTTGCGGGACAAATAATTGATGTTTGTTTTTCACAATTATTACTATTTGTATTAGTGTTTGTATTACTATTTGTATTAGTGTTTGTATTACTTGAATTGTTATAATCGTCCATTAAAGCCGGTTTTGTTTTTACTAATTCTAGATCATTAATAATATTAGTGCTTAGGATTTGAATAGATGAAGTGTCTAAATACTCGATTGGCAACTTAAAGCAATCAGCATATTGTTGTTTGCTATTTAAATTGGTGTCTTCATAAAAATTCATTAGCTTGTTAATAAAATCCATCTTATTATTAATAATAACAATTACTTTATAAATATTAATATAACGAAAATAATTAAAAAAATAGTATTATAATTTATTAATTATAATAGCAATGTTAATTTATGATACACAATTTATTGCTAATTATTATAAAACTTTGGAGCATGAAAAATTAGAACAATCAATTCAAGATTTATTAATTACTATATTAGAAACTGTTAATAATGATCCGTCATTAAATAATTTTGACCAAGAAATGGATACTAAGTTAAAAAAAAAATCAAAATATAAGAAATACGAAACTTATAATAGTGCTAAAGATTTCACTAATGTTAATAAATTCAGCAAACTTAATATATTACAAACAACAAGTGTTAGAAAAGTACCAGTTGATAAAACTAAAATAAATATTGCTAAAAGTAATATTAAAGCGCTGTTGAATAAATTATCTCCGTCTAATTATAATAAATTAGAAAAAGAGTTTTTACTTATTTATAATGAATTACTTGATTCAAGTGTAGAAGAAAGTATAGATGAATTATATTCTATGGATAATTATATAATTGACTATATATGCTATAATAATATATCTTATAGTTCAATATATGTTAGTGTCTTCTTTTCATTACTTGCTATTTATAACACTAAAAATTATAAATTAGAAAACATATTTTTATATAATTTGTTAAAAGAAAAATATGAGGATTATTCTAATTTTGAAAAATATATTACAAACGCTAACAATACACAAGAAGATGAGTTCCTAATTAATAAAAATAACGATAAATATAAGTGCTTTATAATTTTTATAATAAATATTTATAAAAGGGTTTTTGTTTATGAATTAGAAACTACAGAAATTACAGAAACTAATAATTATATGCGCAATTTGTTTATTAATACGTATGTTATTCAAGAATTTGTTTTGCTCTTAACTAATTTTTTAATAACCCATTTACAAATTGAGAAAAACAATGCTTATTGTGAAAACATACTAGAGTTTTTGATGACAATATATAATGAATTATTTAAAGAAATAAAAATTATCAAAAAAATAGATTCTAATTTAAAACTATATGCCACTATTGATTTGTTATTAGTTAATAAAAGTAGTTATATTAGTTTTACAAATAAAATTAAATTTAAATTAATGGATATTCAAGATAAATATAAAAAATATATCTTACAATAATTACACTTTTTTATAACGCTATAACATTAGAAAATTCTTATATTATAACTTTAATTATAACTTTAATAATATAAGATTTTTAGTTTATTAATATTATAAATATAATAGTTTAAAAATACATTTATAAAAATAAATAATATATATAATGATTACATCTAATATTGATAGCAAAGTAGAATATGCTATTACAAATAATATTGACAAATCTGATTTAAATCATGAAGCGTTCGTATATAATGCTAAAATATATAATAAGCATATAAAATTCGTTTTAGGAACTCCCAAATTAGAATTTTTAAGTAATAATATTATGTATTTTAATATTTATTTAGCAAATAATGGTTCGGTTGTATCAAAAATAGGTATATATGAAACAAAGAATACAGATTATACTTCGTTGTTAGATTCTACTGGAGATATTGATTTAAATATGATGCATGAACCAATAATATTTCCTTTTGCAAAACCATTAATTATTAACAATTATGAGTTAATTGATAAATTTGAGACAATGTCTAATACAAGTGAATTTAATAGTGCTAGTGACACTAGTAGTGAAAATACTAGTATTAGTGATATTGAAACAGACGAAGAAGAGAAAATCGAAGACACTGATGAAAAACCGCAAAAATTTATAAGTGAGAGTTTTGATTTAATGGAACTAAATAGTCAAACAAAAGACGAAAGTGATTATGAAATTAGTAAATATGAAGAAGACCCATCACATAAATGGATAAATAAGTATTTAAGAAGTAATAAATATGAGATATTAGACAATGAGGGTGGCGGAGATTGTTTTTTTGCTGTTTTGCGAGATGCTTTAAGAAGTGTAAAAATAGATATATCAGTCCAATCTATTCGTGAAAAATTAGCCAATGAAGTTACAGAAGAAATATTGGCAACATACAAGGAATTTTTTGAACTATTTTATAACAATATGAAAACAACACAAACCCAATTAAAAGAATATAAAAAGAAGCATTTGACATTAAAAAAAATGATAACAGCAACTGCTGACGGTGTAGATAAAATGAAAATGATAAGTGATGTTAAATCTAATTTTGAGAAGATGTCTTCGGTTAGCGATCAAAGTAAAGAATTAGAAGAATTAGCAAAAGAGTTTGAATTTATGAAAGATGTAGAAACAGTGGATGATTTAAAAAAAGTAATAATGGAGTTAGGAGGAAAATATTGGGCAGATAATTGGGCACTAGTTACACTAGAGCGATTATATAATGTTAAATTTATTGTACTATCGCAAGACCATTTTTTAAATGGTGAAAAAGAACTAGTTTTACAGTGTTCTGAAGCTGACAAAAAATTACAAGCGCAGGGTGTTTTTAAACCATCGTATTATATAATAACAGACTACATTAAAGGTATTCATTATAAATTAATAACATATGATAAAAATATAAAGCGAGGTGCATTAACATTTACAGAATTACCATATAAAATAAAAGAATTGGTCTTAGAAAAATGTATGGAAAAAGGTGCTGGACTATATGTTTTAATACCTGATTTTAAAACGTTTGCCAATCAACATGGGGTTCAAACATCTCCTATTAGTAAAACTAGTGGCTATGATTCTTTAGTGTCTACTAAAACTCCTAAATCGCAAGAATATGATGATTCAATTATTATTCAAATATATAGCAAATCAAAACATGAAAAAGTAGGCGAAGGTAGTGGAGAATCTATTAAACCAGAACTTAAAACAGTCAAAAATGTTTTGGATTTAAATAACAAGAAAAAATATCCTGAATGGCGCAAAAAACTGGATAATGATTTTTTAGTTTCTAATCTAGTAATCGATGGAAACAATTGGTCTAGTGTGAAACATTATATGTTAGGTTCCCGATTTAAAGACTTGGTTGACCTATATGGTAAATTTATGAAAAATGGGGAAGTAGGAGCAAATAATGAAGAAGCACTAAAATTATATAATTCTAGCGTTATTAAAAAATCTGTTAAAGCAGTAATAATGAATGATGAGGACTTTAAAAAAATAGAATCGGGGTTATTGGAAAAAGCATTGTATGCGAAATTTACGCAAAATGATGAATTGAGAGAAATTTTAATATTAACAGGTGATGCGTTGATAAATACTTTTAAGCAAACTAAGGGGGCAAGTCCAGCACTAGAATTAATGAAAGTTCGCAAATTAATAACTAAGTAAGTATTTTTTATATTTTTTATATTTTTTATATTTTTTATATTTTTTATATTTTTATATATATTATTTTTTGAATAATATATATGGTATCATTATGTATTGATTATTACACGTTTTAATTATTTCATTTTGTGATATGTGGCTTTACATTTAGGATCTCTTAGTGCATCTCTGAAATCCATTTTGTTAGCTCTGGAAAAATTTTTAACATGAGTAATCCATGAACTTACTTTTCCTTTGCGAGTTTTTCCTTTGTACATTTTTCCTTTGTACATTTTTCCTTTGCGCATTTTTCCTTTGTACATTTTTCCTGTTCTACGCCTACGTCTTCCGCCTGTATGTTCATGTCCCATTCCTCCGTTAACGTCGGGAATAAATCCCGATGTAGATTGTTCCTCGTTGCCTCCATACATTTTTCCCATATTTTTTTTGGATCTTCTTCTAGAATTTTTTTTGCCACCAGAACCATTATAATCAGAGTATCCGCTTGAACCCTCGTAACCAAGAATTTCGCCACCGACAGATTCTGATACCGACGCAGTCATTTATATATATGCTAAATATTATAATAATTAAAAATAATATATTATAATTATTAACTAAGATATTATTTATCTCTAAATAAATAATATATTATTTTTAATTAACTTATAAATTTATTTATTTCTAAATAAAGAATATTTAATATTATCAAATAACGCAATATTACCTATTTATTTAATAAGTTTATAACTTTTGCGGGTACTATTAGTTTTATTATTTTTATAGTTTAAGTGTCCGCATTTTGTATATAATATATATTCTTGAAGTAGTGAATGTTTTATTTGTTTGACTTTTTCTTTAAGTTCTTTTATTTTTGTTTCAGAGTCATATTTTGTGTTTTTATATTTATTCAATTCTTCTTCTAAATCTTTTATATTTTTTAATAAAACTTTCAAATTATCATTTAACTTAGTAAATTCTTCTTTAGAATATGAAGATTTTGACTTGGTCAATGTTGCTTTCTCTGTTTTATATTCCGTTTTCATATTTTTAATTTTCTCTTTTAATACCACAATTTGTTCCTCTACAATGTCGGCAACTTTATTAATTTTTGTATTTAAAAACACAATATCTCTTAATTCTTCATTTTCAACATGAGTCATTAATATTGGGACATTTATCATAATAGGTTGCGCAAATTGTGTGGGGTCTTTTTCTCTATTTAAATAACTAATAAGTCCTGTTAATTTATTTGCCAAAAGTTTAACTCCATTTGTGCTTAATATATTTTCAGATGTCATATATTGTTTCTTAAATTCTTCTTTATTTGTAGTTATTTTATCAGACTCGTGTTCTATAAAAAGATTGATTAAAGAAAATAATTCAAGAGGACTATCGGTAAAGGGGGTTGCGGTCATAATTAATAACTTACATGAATCGTAGCCCGATACTTTATAACTATTGCTTATTAAATTTTCCATTACTTCCGTGTCTGGACGCTCTGATGCTTTCAAATCACCACCATACAATTTATGCGCCTCATCTATTATTATAAGGGTTTTTTTTAATATATCATTTGGACCGTTTCTCTCAAGTAATATGTCATATATTTTGTTTTTTCCGGCCAATAAATTGCTAAATTGTTTATATGACATTGGTTCTAACCAACTTTTTGATAGTAATTTTTTACGTTCATTAATATTATTAGGAATAATTAGTCCTTTTTTAACTTCGTCAAGTATTATGGTATGACATATTTGGTCAAAAATATTTTTCCAAACATCACTCTTTAAAGTAGTGCGTGTTACCCATAATATTGAATAACCTTGTTTCTCAAAACTAGTAGTTGCTGTTGCTACTCCAGTACAAGTTTTGCCTGTTCCTACCGAATGCCATAGCAAAAGTCCTTTATATGGCGAATCAGGAGTAAAATAGTGCGCAATGAATTTTTGTGTAGGATTGAATTCAATTTGGTTTGCTTGATTAGCATTAGCATTAGCATTAGCATTAGCATTAGCATTAGGCAAACATTTATTTTCAACAACAATTTTGTCCCAAACAAATTCTTTAACATAATAAGTTTTTTTGATATAATCCCTCATTTTAGTAAAATTAAAGCGTGAAAATTTTTGTTTTCTAGAAGATTTATTAGAACTACTATTAGAACGATTGCTTAATGTAATAGATTGTTTGTCTTTTTTGCCTTTATATAAAATTATTGGGTATATTTTATTTCCAGCATCAGTGTCCTCGTTTATTTCTAATTCTAAAGCATCTAACTCGTCTTTCATTGTTTCTATATTTTTAGTATTTTCAATAATGTCTGGGATTTTGGTATAGCGTTTTGCCCATTCAAAATTCAACTGCGAGCAATATTTGTTATTTAAATTTTTCATATAGTCGCATAATGCTTGTCGCTTATTTGATTTATTAACACTAAGTAATTTGGTAGGATGCTTATATTTTTTATATACATGTATCATAAAATTTATACCTATAGGTATATCCTTCGTATTTTTTTTACCACATTTTCCTTGGCATTTAATATAATCTATTTTGAAAAATTTGGATTTATTGTTAGTCTTAGGTGGTGGTGAATAAGATTTATATTTCTCATTATTCTTAACTAGTGGTGAATAAGATTTATATTTAGCAACACCTTTATTTACACCACCCATTAAATAATACTCATTATCCATAAATTCATTATTTAAGTCACTAACATTGTGTATATTTTGCGTTAATTCATAATCTACTGCCAACATAGGTGCTAAGTTATATAATTGTTCAGATAGTGAGTTCATTGCTTTATCAAATGTGCTATAATTTAAAGTAGCATCATTATATTTTTCCATATTTTTGAATAACACTACATCTTCGTCTCTTGGTTCTTCCTCATCATATAGTAATGCTTTGTTAGTATATAATGAACTACTTACAATTTCGGGCACTGTTAAATAATAATTATATACATATAAAGGCCATCCAATATTTTCTTGAAATGGCAAACCTTTTTGACCACAAGTTCTTGTGGCGCGACCTATTGTTTGCTTTAAGTCGGCAATAGTTAAAGATGGTTCAAAAATATGAACGTATTTTACATCAAATAAATCAATTCCTTCTTTAAATCCACTATCAAAAATTATTAACCTTACATTTTTCCCATTTATGTTACCTGGACGTTCATTAAATGTTTTTAACACTTCTCTCTTTATCTTCTCATTAAAAGTGGCATCAAAAATAGTATTTGAACACAATAGAGCAAAATTTTTATAATTGGAGTTTTGAAGATCTAAATATAATTTTGGTTTTTGTTTTTGTCCTTTTTTAGCTTTAATTATATTATTATACCCGTTTGCCTGAAATGCCGATGCTATTATTTTTGCCCCATAACCACCTTCTTTTACATCTGAAAATATAAAATGTTTAAATTTATGACCATGATTTATTTCATCTTGGGCATCTAATTCTTTAATGTTATTCAATAATTGTATCATTTTGGGAGAGGCATCAACCAATTCCAAGTTTAATTTATTTGGATCATATATTGATTTATCAAATTTATGATAACCAACTATTTTACTAAAGTTGGCTGTTTTTCGCATACAACTAAATATTTTGGCTCGCGTGGCTCTAAATGTGCTTTTATATTTTGGGTATTTTGTGCTTTTATTTTTTTGATGTTTTTCATTATTTGTTGGAGGTGCCAAATTACAAAACTCATCGTTTTTATAGCATTCTAGTATTTTGTTAAAATCATCACTCTTAATAGTACCTCCTTTATCGGGATGATTTATTTTTAACCATTTTCTAGTTATAGATTTATCATTTAATTTATATTTACACATTAATTTTTTACAAGACATTTATACTTTTATATACTATAAATATTAATAATATTAATAATTTTAATAATTTTAATAATTTTAATAATTTTAATAGTTCTAATAATTTTAATAATACTTAATAGAATTGAATAAAAATAATTTAATAACAAGTTAGGTTAATAAGTTATTAATCTTATAATTTGTAAATGAGTTATACTTTATTAATAGTAGAATCTCCGGCAAAGTGTGGAAAAATAGAAAAATTCCTAGGAAGCAATTATAAAGTTATTGGTTCATATGGGCATATTACTCATCTCTCAAATTTGAATCAAATAGATTTTAAAAATAATTATAAACCAAGTTTTAATATTATTGAAACTAAGCAATCTCAAATTGCTAAAATGCGGAAACTTATTAACAATGCCAAAGAAACTATATTAGCAACAGACGATGACCGAGAAGGTGAAGCAATTGCGTGGCATATTGCTGAAGTATTTAAATTAGATATAACAAATACTAAGCGCATCGTTTTTCACGAAATTACTGAACGCGCTATAAAAAACGCCATTGCCAATCCCAGAACAATTAATTTAGATTTAGTTTATGCTCAACAAGGTCGCCAAATATTAGATTTAATTGTGGGTTTTACTATGTCACCATTATTATGGAAGCATATTGTTTCAAATACTAAAAACTCGTTAAGTGCTGGGCGCTGTCAAACTCCAGCACTTCGACTAGTATATGATAATTATAGAGAAATTATAGAATCGCCTGGCAAATTAAGTTTTAATAGTATTGGTTATTTTACTAGTCAAAATATTCAATTTACACTAAACATAAATCACGAAACTCATGAGTGTGTCAAAGATTTCTTAGAACAAAGCATACAATACAAACATATGCTAACCAAGGCAAAAGAACGCGAGACTATTAAAAATCAACCACTACCATTTACCACATCTGAACTTCAACAAGCAGCCAACAACTGTATGCATATTTCTCCAAAAGAAACAATGGAATTGGCACAAAAATTATATGAAGGTGGATATATTACATATATGAGAACCGATTGTAAAGTATATAGTCAGGAATTTATTGAAGAAAGTAAAATCTATATAATTGAAAAATATAAACATGAATATATTAATCCAGAAATAAATAAGTTAATTCAAAACATGGAGGCTAGTAACGTAAAACATACTTCTGAAAATAACACACAAGAAGCCCACGAAGCAATTCGACCAACATGTATTAGTGTAGATAATATTGATAATGAAGAAACATTTAGTGCCAAACATAAAAAATTATACAAATTAATATGGAGTAATAGTTTAGAAAGCATGATGGCGCCAGCATTATATAAAGTATTAGTGGTAAATATTAGTGCGCCACAAGACGCAACATATAAATATAGTGTTGAAGAAAATATATTTCTCGGTTGGAAAGCAGTGCTTGGACAAGAAGAAGAAAAATATTATAATTATTTAAAAAATATAAAAGAAGGTGTTGTGCCCTATAAAAAAATAACATGTAGGCAAACACTTAAAGAATTAAAATCACATTACAGTGAAGCGCGTTTAGTTCAATTATTAGAGCAAAAAGGTATAGGTCGTCCATCAACATTTTCATCATTAGTAGAAAAAATTCAGGAACGAAATTATGTTCAAAAGCAAAATGTAGAGGGGAAAAAATTAGAAGTTATAGATTATATTTTATTAGAAGACAACATTGTTACAGAAAAAGGAACAAAAGAATTTGGAAATGAAAAAAATAAGTTACTAATAACACAAATGGGAATATTTGTTATTGAATTTTTGATTAAATATTTCAATGATTTATTTGACTATACTTATACAAAATCTATGGAAGACGAATTAGATAATATAGCATGCGGGAAAAAGAAATATTATGATTTATGTCATGAGTGTAATAGTTTTATTACTTCATTAATAAATTCCAATAATTTAAGTATTAAATGTGATTCTAATTTAGAAAATGGAGAGAAATTAGAGAAATTAACCATAAAAATAGATGCCAAACATACATATTTAATAGGAAAAAATGGACCAACAATTAAATTTACAAAAGAAGACGGAAGTCTTGGATTTTATGGGGTTAAAAAAGATATAAATATAGAAAAACTTAAGCGCGGCGAATACAAATTGGAAGAACTAATAGAAACAAAAGAAGAAACTACTAAATTATTGGGAGTTTATAATGATGAAAATGTATATTTAAAAAATGGTAAATTTGGTTATTATTTAGAATGTGGTCAATTACGCAAATCTCTCAAAACAATTAAAATAAATGTTCCTTATAAAGAAATAAAAATAGATGATGCTCTAACTATATTAAAAGATTGTGACTCAGAAACCAATGGTCTAGTTCGTAGGATTTCAAATGATCTAGCTATTAGAAAAGGTAAATTTGGAGATTATTTATTTTATAAAACACCAACTATGAAAAAACCACAATTTTTAAAATTAGACGAATTTAATGATGATTATAAAAATTGCTCCTTAGAATTTTTAAAATCATGGATTAAAGAAAAGTATAACTTATAAAATAAAAGGCAGATTATATAACGCATTATTCTAAATATGAATACTGCTTTATAACTGAAAAAATTATTATAATTGAAATTAAAAAAAATACAAATAATGCTTTATTTTTTTTGTATAAATAAAAAAAGTCTTGTTTCATTTATAATAGATATATATTAAATTTATAATACTATTTTTAATTATAAAAATATTTTTATATATTATTATGTGGAAAGCATTAATACTTAGCGGAATAATATTACTAGCATTAGATTTAACATATTTATTTTTGTTTAAAGATTTTATGATGTCTGTAATAGTTAATGTTCAAAAAACAGAATTAAAAGTTAATATAAAATCGGCGTTAGCCTGTTATATAATATTGGTTTCTGGATTATATTATTTTATTATAAAAAAAAAGGCATCTCCTAAAGATGCGTTTTTTTTAGGCGCGCTTATAAATGGAGTTTATGAAACAACTAATTATGCTTTTTTTAAAGAATGGTCACCACTATTAGTACTAATGGATACATTATGGGGAGGAATATTACTTAGCACAACCACAATTATATATAACAAAATTACCATGTAAATCATCGCGCACTGCGCAGGCTTTCTCGCAATGCTGTTTCAATCCAATGATTAGAAGTAACAGAAGTATAACTAATTCTAGCACTATCCCGATTCTGTGCCGGATTGTTTTCATTCCAAGAATCATAATTATTATAATTATTAAGAACATTACTAATTATATTTGTAATAGTATTACTATTTGTAGCATCGCTATTTATAGTATTAATAGTATTATTTATAAGAACACCACTACTATCATACACTCTGTCGTAATGTTGTGCTAAAATTCTAGTGATTTCGACTTCATTATTATCTTGCAAATTTTCACGTAATCTGTTTTGATTTCTTTGATTCAAAGTTTCTCTAACACTACTAGGTGATTGAATTGATGAATTATGTATAGTATATAAGCGTTGCAGTCCATTTACTAATCTTAAATAAGTATTTTCATCAATGTTCGAAGAAATAGTATCTAAATCATCAATCATAGTATGCATTGTTGATAAAAATTCTTGACTTTGTTCTGCATTAGGTGTATGACCTGTCATTGTGTTAATATAATGATTAATGTTTTCATAAAAAAAATAGTTATCAATTTTTTTTAAACATTTTATCATTTATCATTTTTATTTTTAATGAACTAATCATCGGCAATTGATAAATCACTATTATTAGGAGATACATCTACGCTTCCTCTTCTTGGAACAGGAGATATTACAATATCTTCTATATCATTTTCTAGATTTAGTGTTATTGGTATTAATTTATCGCCTTTTACTTTTACTAATGTTGATGAACTCTCAATAAGTTTGGTATATACATTATAACTCTTTTCAAGAAAATCTTTTGCCGGTATTGGTCTATTTGCTTTAACTAAGCTTAACGTTTTAAATATATCAATCGATAGAAGGTAATAATCCCGTTGGCTTATCATATCATTTTCTAGTCGTTTTTGTATTCCAAAGTATAATTCAATAGAACCGATAATACCGCACGTTAAAGCTATTAATGAATTTGTTAAACTAATTGTTCCTTGATATATATATGGTTGAAGACCTACAGCAAATATGCTATTTATACCATTTAATATAATTACAGGAAGCCTGTAATATTTGAGAGATGATTTTAATTCAAAATAGCGTTCTTTATGTAGTTTGCTTAATAATACACAATTTATTCTAATATTATCTAACACTTTATCAATATCATCGCTCCAATCTGTCATTTATATAATATGTTATTATTTTATTTAAAAATAAAATGTTATTATTTTGTTTATAAAAAATTGAAATATTATATAAAAACAATGTTGTTTGTACTATATAATAAACGCATATAAAATGCAAAGTCATAATATATATTCAGGTATTACATTAATTTATGGACCTATGTTTTCTGGTAAAACTACAAAATTAATTGAAATTTATAGAGAAATTCAAGGAACACATAAAAAATGTATTGCTATTAATTATGAATTAGATACGCGGTATGGTAAAAATAAAATTATTTCACATGATGGATTAGCCATAGATTGTTATAGTATTAAAAATTTAGACGATTTTATTAAAAATAACGCAACAAAAGAACTAATTGCTAACGCAGATTATATTTTTATAAACGAAGCTCAGTTTTTTGATTCACTATATACAAGTGTTTTATATTTAAATGAAACATTAGGGAAAAATGTTGTTTTATGTGGTCTAGATTTAGACTACAAACGTGATAAATTTGGAACAATGATGGAATTATTAAGTAAAGCAACAAATGTATATAAGATGACTGGGAAATGTGCCAAATGTAGTGGTGCATCGTGTTATAGTCATCGCAGTGTTAATAGTCATTTTCAAATTTTAATAGGAACTGCTGAATATATTCCATTATGCGAAACATGCTATATTAAAGAAAATAATATCTAATAATAGGTCTAATTTTTATAGGGTGTTCTAACTTCATAGTTATTCATTTCATTGCGAATTTGATTAATTTCTAATGATAAAGAAACATTAAAATTGTGAAAATCAACCAACATACCATTATGATATCTAAACTTTAATTTAATTTTAGCTATTTTATCGATTGGTGGTTGATAATAACTAATGTTTTCAAAATACCCATCATTTACTAAACCTTTATTATCTTGAAATGGATAAATAGGAATTTTAGCAAATGATGAATTTACTATACCTGAATTGGCATTATTATAATTATAATATAAAAAAGGTTTGATTTCATCACATTTATTGTATTTTTCTAATTCAATATATATATATTTATTATCTTCTAAATCACTTGGATTGGGAGCAATTAGTTGTTGATGAGTATGACCACCTGTTTGAGGAATACTAGAAGAATCATATTTTATTTTATTAAAGCCTAAAATATAACCTAAACCCCAATTACTATGTTGAGCATATACATCTGTTTTATAGTTGTCTTTAGCACAATCATAGTTCATAGGTAAATCAAATCTGAATGTAAATGCTGTTCCATTAGATTTAGTATGTAAAAAAGTGTATTTGCGATTAATTGGATTATAAGAAACACTAAAAAGAGTAGTAAAGTCATTATGTATTGCTCTAATTTTGGTTTGTAAAGCATCTTGTAATTGAGTGTAACTATAATAACCATCGTCTAAAGTAATAATAGTTGATGAGCCACTATACTCGACAATCATTTTATTTGTTCGCAATTGCTCGCTTATATTATAAAAAAAATTAGGCAACATAATGCTTGATAGTCGTAATGATTCAACATTAGTGTAATTTTGAGGACAATTTATTTCAAATTCGGAAGCATTCGGCCATCGCTCAACATCCCTATCATTAGTGTCAATAAATAATACTTTTCTATCTAAAACGAAATTGTGAGTTGTCTTTATTAATGGATGATGATGGTTCATTGTATATATTTTATACTTATATTTATAAAATATATAATTTATACTTATTGTTTAACATAAAAATAATAAAATAATAAAATAATAAAATAATAAAATAATAAAATAATAAAATAATAAAATTTTTAGTATTAAGTAATAATATTTGTGTATATTAATTAGATATGCGTAGGCGACCTCCAGACCCAGGTAGTAGACAGGCGTGGCTACAGGCGCGGCGGGCAGATACATCTAGATTAGCGAGGCCTCCTTGGTACACGCGGCCTGCCAGGCCTCCTAATCGTGGTCCTCCTTCTCCTCCTAATCGTGGTCCTCCTTCTCCTCCTAATCGTAGTCCTCCTCCTAATCGTGGTACTCCTCCTAATCGTGGTACTCCTAGTACTCCTAGTGTTTCTTCTAGTGCTCCTAGTGTTCCTTCTGGTGCTCCTCGCACTGGTTCTGTTTCTCGTCTTGGTTCCGCTGTTAGATCTGGTGCTGGTACTAGTAGTGGTACTAGTACCACCAAGTCTTCTGTTGATGATGGTTCTACTAAAACTCCTGCGGAAGTTAAAGCATACGGGCAGCATGGTTTTGGATTATCATATAATATACATATGGATTTATTAATTGTAATGAGTTTAGCATGTATAGGAGTTTTTATTAAGTTCGGTTTGCAGGAACCTCCTACTAGATTAGGAAATGCGGGTCCAGCATCATCTACAATATGGGCGTATGGTTTAATAGCAATATGTATAAGTATTATGGTATTTATGGGAATATATCATGCTCACAAAATGGATTCTAATGATAAAACTAACATAGGAAAAATATTACTGAATACATTTCCTATTATAGCAACTTTGTTTATAGTTATTTATACAATGTATTTAAATTTTTCGTTTTTTACTAGAATAAACAGTAATAAAGTTACTAAAGAGTATAATAATTATGTAAATTGGTCATCCAGTTTTGTATTATTACAAATACTTTTTATAAGTGGATATTTATTTTATTTTATTTCGGCTAATCATAGTAGTGCGGACACTACATATAAAAAAAGAATCGAACTGCTTAAAAGTACATCATATATATTATGTTTCATAAATGCTATATTTTTATTAATGATGCATATTAATTTAGCATTTTTTTCAACAGATGAAATTATTAGTTAATAGTATTACATAAAAGTAATACATTTATTTGTAATAATAATTTTAAATGTTAATCCTATGTTTTCTTTGGATTCCCAAATACCAGATATTTTTAATATAAACTTATTATTTTTTCCATCTAGCATATTAACATATTTATAATTATTAAATTTATCAATATCATCATACAATGAATATTTAAAATATTGGTTTTCATATAATTCTTTAAATTTATATAGTTTAGTCTTTGAATTATTAATCAAATTTAATATGTATTCTTCTAATTGACTGAGTTTATTAAACACGTTATCGTTCATTGTATTTTTATTAAATAAAGCCTTGTCATTTTCAAGTATTACATTACTTAATTCAAATATTACAAATATACTAGTAAATACAGCAATAGGTGTAGAATATATTAATTTATAAAAATAATTGTATTGTAAAACACTATTTTTTATAGGTTCATTAATTATTATACCATCATAATCAATTGTTTTTAAACTTTCACAAATCATATTATATACCTAATATAAATATTGGTAATAGTTTTTAAATATTAATAATATTCATTCTAAATGAATATAAGTTTAAAATGTATATAAATTTATATTAAACATTACAAAATAATGAATTTAAAAAAAAATTATATTGAAATTATAAATGAAAATAGTGACTATAATTTTAATAAAGAATTATTACAAATTATAAAAACTGTTAAAAATGATGACGCAAATAATAATGACGCAAATAATTTTAATAATTATATTTTTTACGGACCTTCTTGTTCTTTTAAATATAAAAATGTTTTAAAACTTTTACAACATTTTAGTCCAAGTAATCTTAAATATGAGAAAAAATTACATATTAATTTAGTAAAAACAGACTTTTATATAAAAATTAGCGATATACATTATGAAATAGATTTAGAAAATTTCATATACAATAGTAAATCTTCTTGGAATGATATATATAATATAATATATAATTCTATTGCTTCATCGGCAAACAAGAAAGGTTATATTGTTTTTCGTAATTTTGATAAAATTAATTACGATTTGTTAGATTTACTGTATAATTATATGCAAAAAGAGTTATTTGCTTCTTTAACTATAAAATATATTATAATAACAGAAAGTATAAGTTTCATACCGTTTAAAATAATAAATATGTGTAGAGTTTTATATTTTTCAAAATTAAATAAAAAAACAATATATGGGTTATGTAATAAAAATAATAAGCAATACTTAAAATATTTATCTACTAATAATTCCAATGCTAATGATGATTCACTGAAACAACTTGTAAATAAAGTAAATAATTCAAATATTTTTAGTTATTTAGATATTTCAAATAATTTAAAATATATTGAGCATTATAAATCTATATGTGATACATATATAGAACTTATAACTAATTCTAATTATAACATAAAAAATATTCGTACTTTATTATATGACATACTAATATATCATTTAAATTGTCATGAATGCTTTTATTACATAATTAAAACATTAATACAAAAAGAATTAATAGTTACTAATAAAATAAGTGATTTAATTTATAATAGTTTAATTTTTTTTAAAAATTATAACAATAATTATAGACCTATTTTTCATTTAGAAAGTTTTACATTATATTTAATAGAATTAATAAATGAAAAAAATGAAAATAAGTGAAGCAATCACTATTTTAAATATTACAAATTATACTATTTATAATATAAAAAATATAAGTTATAATGAACTAAAGAAACATTATCATATACAATGCTTAAAGTATCATCCAGATAAAAATATTAATAATGAAGAATGTACATTGTTTTTTCAAAATATTAATCATGCATACAATATTTTGAAAGAACTAATAATTATAAATAAAGAGGATTGTAATTATGATGAAACAAATACTAATGAAACAAATACTAATGAAACAAATACTAATGAAACAAATACTAATGAAACAAATACTAATGATTATAATTACTACATTTTAAATTTTGTTAATTTTATAATAAATTATTATTCACACAGCACCAATACTATTAATTTGGATATAAATAATATTAAGCAATATGCTAATGAACATATTCAAACCTTTTTAGTAAATTTACTAGATAATTTTTCTATAACTATTTTGGAAGATTTATATATTTTTTTGTTAAAATATAATGAAAATAGCACAAATCCTTCTAATATTATTTCCAATAATATTATAACAATTATTAAAACAATAGTACAAGAGAAATTGTCTAAATACAATATTTATATTTTAACACCTAATATTGCCAATTTACTAAATAATGATATTTATAAATTAACAATAAACAATGATATTATTTATATTCCTTTATGGCATCATGAATTAAATTTTGAAAATAATATTATAAAGATAGACCCATTATTGGATACTAATATATCAATAGATATTGATAATAATATTCATTACATTTATAATAATACATTTAATAATATAATAGATTTATTAAATACTAATAGTGCTACTATAACCATTGCTATTGAAAATCATATTTTTGATATAATTATTAGTGATTTAACATTTGCTAAGTATCAAATTTACAGTATTAAGAATCAAGGATTGTCTAAAATAAATATTAATAATATTTTAGATAACAGTTATAAAAGCGATATTATTTTTCATATTTATTTATCATAAATATTACATAGTTATTTGTAATAAATATTACATAGTTATTTGTAATAAATATTACATAGTTAATTGTAATAAAAAATTTATAAAAAAAATAAATTTTTTATCTTGTGGCAACATGCTGTTTTTATGTTTTATGTTTTATGTTTTATGTTTTATGTTTTATTCGTCTGACTTCTTCTTTACAATACGTTTCTTTTTTGGTGCGTCTTCAACTTGAACTTGTTTTGCTTGTGCTTCTGTTTCGACTTCGGCTTCTACATCTGGTTCTACTTCTACTTCTTTTTTAACTTTGGTATGTTCCTCTTCATCATCACTATCTGGAACCTGTGTTACATTATGTACAATTTCTTCACATGTATCATCATCTAGAGGAACAGACAGTTTTTCCTTATCTTTTTCTGATAATACAATATGACACTTTCCACTAAGCGTAGTTCGGGGTTTTACTACTGCTTGAAATAGTTTCCAAGTAACACCAAACTTCCCATTTGCTACCCAAATTCCACCGCACTGAATAATTGTTGCCACATTTGAACCCTTTACAATAAAATCTGTAATAGATGCATTATCATCATTAGGAAACACAAGTGTTCCTACATCATTATATAATTCTACATTCTTAAAAACACCTTCCCAATCCTTAATTTTAACCTTTAACGATGGAGCACGCGAATAATCAAATTCATCTGATGCTTTATCTTTAGGGTATTTTAGCATAGGACTCCATAGCGCATCAACAGCATCCGAACTCATTTTAGGCTTGTTTAACCATTCTTTACAATTAACAATCACGTCATTTTTAATACGTGTTTCAAGTTCTTGCATATTCTTTAGAAATGCGGCACACTCTGTATTATTATATTCTTGACTAGGAAATTGTAGTGCCATATCAAATGTTTTTTTTCCAGTTTTGTCATCCGACCATTCATTAACACCCCACGTTAACATAAGTGGTGTGCTAATATATAGTGATTTCATGTTGTGCTTATTGAGAATACCAATAGACTTGCCATTGTTGGCATTTAATTTAGGCTTCGTATACACATAATCAGTAGAAGCATTGAACGCAGCACCGGATACAATAGTTGCCATATTGTTTTATACAATGTTAATAATTATATAATTATTTTCTTAAATCAATTTTTTATTTTATTTATTTTTATTTTATTTATTTTTATTTTATTTATTTTTATTTTATTTTTATTTATCACAATTAATATGTAAAAAAAATTTTACTTACAAATTTTATATTAAATTATTTATTTCATTTTATTTATTTCATTTTATTTATTTCATTTATTTCAATTTAATAACGGTCCTATTAACATTGTTGCGCAATATGGTGTAGGAAGAGCAACTAAAAACCAAATTAATGGAACTATATTGGGTAGCAACATATACTCTAATACACATTTGATAGTAATAAACATATAGTATTTTATAACAAATACCATCATAAATATAAACCCATTCTTTATTAAATTGCTAAGCATCATTTTAACTTGATTTAAAAAGAAACCTACTTATATTTCTTTTCAATTTTTTTATACTAACGTTTTAATATTTACTGCTTTATTTAAGAGTAAATATTAAAATTATTATAATATATTTTGTATTTTTGTATTTTTGTATTTTCTTTCATTATATTCAAGCAACCGCAACCACTGGTTCAACTTTGACTACTTTTGGGAAATGGGGTCCCATGTATTTTTGAAGATTAAAATATGTAAGATCTACAGTGTCTTCAATTTTTAATAGTTGAGTTAACTGCTTGTCTGGGTTAATTTTGCGCCCATTGCTCTTATCTTGAAGGTTATTTGCGCGAATATATTTATTGATTTCACGTGTTACATCAGTGCGCGCCATTTCTGTTCCGCAAGGTTTATCTAAAAACTTGGCAAGTTCATCGCTAATTAGTGATGGTTTAACAAAACCACTTGGAGCACGATTACCCTTGCGACGTTTTTTGTTGCTTAGTTTTTCGGCAACTTTTAGCTGTTTTACGGTAATTTTTTCTAGACTGCGTAGTTCAGTCTTTAGTGCGTTGAAACTAGCCAACATTGTTTGAAATTTGGTAATGAATTCAGTAAATCCATTTGTAATAGAGTAATCACAGGCATCACTAGCAACTACTACATTTTCCATATCAGAAACTACAACAGGAACATCTGTTTGAACAATTTCCGGAACTTTAGATTTTGTAGCCTTTGTTGCTTTTGGTTTTGACTCAGTCTTTACTTCGACTACTGGTTCGCTGACTTGTTTTGGTGATTTAGATTTCTTTGTTGGTTCAGAAGGAACTACAACCGGTACAACTTCAACAGGGACAACTTCGCTTGGAGTAGTTTGTTCAGATTTTTTCTTGTGTGGAGGCATTTTTTTATACTCTATAATAAAAAATTTCTTTTAAGTTGTTTTATTAATAAATATATATTATAAATATATTTTATTTTTAAAATGCTAAAATGGGTTAAAATTGAACGAGTTTTTAAAATTATAGTTTTTTAAATTATTTAATGACTAACAGCTTCATATAACCATGGTAAAGTATTTGCTGCTTCATTTGATACCATTGTTAAAGCAGATAGAACGTAATAACTACCCAATAAACAAGAATTTTCATTGATTCCTTTATTTACCATTAAATCAATAATAGCAATACTATATTTTCTGATTTGTGTAAAATTATATTGAGGCAAATTATTAATATTCATGGTTTCATCATAAAATGGATTTCCGCGAGGAGGTACAATCTCTCTTTTAATTTCTTGACTTAAATTTGCTCTATAATTCCATATGTCTACTAGTTCTCTTATAAATCTGATTAAACCATATTTATCTAAATCTAAAAACCATTTAATGTTTGTATAATTCCCTAAACTATCTATTCTTTGAAACAATGTTAATATTTTCATCTCTGTTTGTTTATTTAGTGAGAGATTTGCTAAATCGTCGTAATTCAAGTTAATATTTATTTTTAATAAATTACTTAATCTGATAAATTCTAATAATTGTTTTAAAACATTGTAAGAAAAAAATATATTAGTAAATGGATTTTGAACATTTAATAAATTATTACTAGTCTTCAATTCGTTATTGTTAATTTTTGTGACTTTTATAAACAAGTTATAGAGAGATAATACATCAAAACCATATATGTGTGTATTGTCATCTTCAAAACTAATAAATTGGTTATATGGAATAGTGCTTAAATTGTCTAGAGTACAAAAATCAACATCATTAGAACACATGGCTTTATTATGAAAACCAGGACCATGTATTTTAATATATTTTTTTATAAGGTAACAACGCACTGTTTTTTGAATATTAATTATATTATAACTAAAATATAAATAATTATATAGACGTTTTTTTAAATATTCTTTATTTCCAGTAGTTTTTAACTTATAATTTTTTGCGATGAACTTTAATTGTGAAACGCTATAATTTATTGTTAACATACTATTATATTCATTATAATTTGGTATATTGAAATCTTCAGAAACTATTTTAATAAATGGTTTCTTAATTTTAATAGGTAAATTAAAATAATATTCAAGTACATTATTATTGTTACTATTATTGTTATTATGTAATGATGATTCGTCATTACACTTCTTCTTCTTTTTATTTTTATTGACGACAACATTTATAGTATCAACATTTATGGTATTGGTATTATTCATATTATTACTATTAGTTTATTTTTTATTTTTATATTTCTATTATATATTATAATCATAAACCACCATTTTTAAATTAGTTAATATATAATTTTCCATATCAAATTCATGACCAGTTTTGTTTCTTTGTGTTAATAATTTACGCACTCTTAAGTTTGAATTTATTCTTTGTTTTTGTGTTTGAATATTTCTATATTTGTGTATATATTTTTTATAATGTTTTTCATGTTCTAGTTCAATAATATTCATAATTTGAATAGTTAATGGATCATTAGCATAATCATATAAATTGGCAAATAACTTATTTATACTTATGTCATCAGACTTTAATTTAATATTTATAGGCGAGTTATTTTCAATATTGTCTAATTTTGAAATACTATTTAACTCAAACAACTGAGAATTTAAAATATGTTCGTGATTTAGCAACATTAATGTTTTTACTATAAAATAGGAAAAAATATGAGTGGTTTCTCTATATTTTGAATTTGAATTATTTATAAAACTACTATATGTTAAATCATTATATTTAAGGACTTTACTTATTTGGTACAAAGCATGAACTAATTCTAGTTTGTATAATCTCTCAAAAGTATAAATAAAATTGCGTAAATTCCTAGATTCTTGATAACTATTTACACATAAATATAATAATGATGTCCAAAATTCAGTTACAGATTCATTTATACCCATGTCTGTATAATCTTTATTGGCAAAATCAAATAGGTCTAAAAATTTATTATAGTTTTCGTTTTTATTAATATTTCCATGAAGTGCTTTATCTATTCCATACGTATGAAGTGATTCGTGAATAAATACTTTGAAAAAATCTTGCTTTCTATAAATAAATATTGAACCACTAGTCAAACAAACATACGCAAAACCACTATTCACATTAGTGGCACCTAATATTTCTTTAGTATTGGCATTAGTAATGTTTAATTTTTTTAAAAAAGGTGTTAGAAAAAAAGTAATACTTACTCCGTTTTTTGCGCAAATATTTATTTCATTATTTAAATTGTTAGATATTTTAAGTAATATTTGTAAAAAAACCAACATATTTTTTACAATGTTATCTAAATTCTTGATATTAATTTTATCATAAATAATAAACTCAAAAATAAATTTTTTAGCATTAATTGTATTTTCATATTTAATTATTTTACAATTAGGTATATTATTTTTAATATAAGTTATTATGGTACTATCTATATATTTACTATTATTTAAATGATCTCTAATTATTGCATTTATTTTTGTACTTATATCAACAACAACCACTCTTGTGTTTGGTATATTTAAAGTATTTATGATTTTATTAAAAATACCAAATTGTAAATATATATATGTTAAAAAATTACGCATTTGGCTATTTTTTTTTATACTAATATATTGTGCAATTTTTGATTCTTTTTCCAATTTTTTCAAAATTGGTTTGTAAAAATTAAACATTTTTTTAGAATATTTATTTACTAATAATGTGTTTTTTTTTGTTTCATTAGTAATAAATTTTAAAGATTTTGTTTTATTCATATTATAATTATAATATATTAATGTTATCAATAATATATTATAATTAATTTTTATTATAGTTAATTTTTATTATAGTTAATTTTTATTATAGTTAATTTTTATTATAGTTAATTTTTATTATAGTTAATTTTTATTATAGTTACTTAAAATATATTTATAAATATTTTTTATTGACTATATCAAAGCAATAGAAACTTTGGTGCCGGTCATAGTAATATTAAAATTTTCTTCAAGCAACCGTTTTACAGTTGTTTCACTTTGTTCTCTTTCTATTTTCAATAATATTTTTTTTATATCTTCTGGGTTTTGAAAAATAGGTAATTTATTAATTTTGGCTAATCCTCTTAATAACTCTTCTTGCGATACAGTTGGCAATTTTTTTGTAGAATTTGATGATATTTGTGTGTCAATATAAATACTATTTCCTGTTATACCAATATTATATTTGGCTAATTCTACTTGTAAATCCTCGCTTTTATTTATATTAGTATCAATAATTTTATCTATGTCACCCAGTTTATTTTTTGTTTCTTTATTTTTTAAAGAAGGTAAATTGCTCAAATTAGAGTTAAATTCTATTAAATCGGACACTTTTAATTCTACTTGCTTACTTGCTTGTATATTTAATAGTGATTTAACTAAACTAGTACCTAACAAAAGTAAGGTAGTTGGTATTCTAGTTGTATCTAATAGTAGTGTTGGTTCTAATGCTGCTGTTGTTCCTGTTGTTGCTTTTGTTCCTAATGCTGTTGCTTCTGGACCTGCTGCTGCTTTATCTTTTGCTGCTTTATCTTTTGCTGCTTTATCTTTTGCTGCTTTAGTTGCTGCTGCTGCTGCTTTATCTTTTGCTGCTTTAGTTGCTGCTGCTGCTGCTGCTGCTGCTGCTGCTTCTGCTTTATCAGTTGGTGGTGGTAGTCCCGACGCTGGTGGTAGTGTTGTTGTGTCTGGTCGTTTTGGCAAAGTGTCAGTCCAAAACGTATGTATTGTTGTTCCGTGGTGAACTAGTATAACATCCAGCGGATATTTCGAGAACTTATTGAGTGCCGAATTTATTGCGTCACGTATCCACTTCGCTTTATTGCCGAATGCTCCACCACCAAGTAATGTCAGATAGCACTTAACGCGCGTCGCTGTCGTATTCCCGGCGCTGCGTAAAAAAGAGAGGTGAGTTGCAACAGCAAGAGTTGCCTCATACGCAGCGCGCAGCACAAGGGACGCAAAAGGTTCCCATATATCAATAAGCGGCATGTGATCAGGTAGTGGTTGGCCTTTTGGGTATGCACAAGGCACTGCGGATGCGTACACTTGGCAAACATCATATGTGTTTGATGGTACCACTGACGTAGCCCAATGTATGCCGACGCGCAATTCATTTTCGACCGCTGTGACTTGCTCTGTAGTAAGAGCAGTAATATCCTTTTTGAGTTTCTCAATTGAACCTAAACTATCAGGTATCACGTATCCGTTCTCCATTTGCCAGTATTTTTTGGCGGTGTTATTGAGGATAGTATCCACTCCTGCCAAGTTATTAATTTGATTAGTTTCCTGTCCTTCAAATAAACCGTTGATATTTACACCAGTAGTATCGTGTTTTACGAAGTAATTGCGATATACGGTGCCTGCCGGGCATGCCATAGCGCACGCAGGACCCTGTGTTGGATCGTCAATGTATATAGTAATACCATCACTGGGTGTAGTTGTTCGTGAAATCATCTCAAGGCAGTTAAACTGACTAGCTACCTGAAAAACTGCTCCTTCATTTGCCTCGGTTCTATGTAGTGCTTGTACACCAGCCGGAGCAGTAATGTGTGCAAACGTTAATGTATCAATATTTGCCAATGGAGGCACAGCGGCGGCAGTATCTGCAGCAATCATCTCATGTAACTTGCTAAGAGAGAGGCATTCAAAAAGCCCAACATGCTGCTTTTGATATTCTAGTGGAGCTGTAGTGCATTTGAGTGAAGTGCCATCCATTTCAAATTTTGCTTTATTACCATCAAAATCACCTCTAACTTCTTCAAAACCGAAGATTTCTTTGAACCATGTGTTTTGTGAAACTGCTTTTGGTGCCATTGTTTTTTTATATTATTTATAATATAAATTTATACTTATTTTTTAAATTAAATTTTCTTTTAATGAAGTAATTATTTTTTTATTTAATTTGCGTCCGCTTGCCAATTTTATATTTTCTAATTTTTCAATATTAGTGCTTTTAAGAGAGTTTAATAAATTTTCCATATTTTTAAATTCATTTGATAAGGCTAATGCCGAAACATTGCTAATACCCGGTATTTGCATCAACATAAGTTGAAATATGTTTTCACTATTTATATGTGATTTTTTTGTCGTCTTAACTGTGCTAATGTAATTTGTGTTATTGTTTTCGTTATTATTACTTAAATCACTATAAAATCCAGGTTTGTTTTCTCTCAACAACTTAGAAGCAAATGCCATTAATATATCCCCTGTTTCTGTTTGATTTAAAACATTAATAACTGAAAACCCCTTATAATAATTGAGTGAAAACAATGACGAGTATAAAGTACTTCTAAAGTTTGGGTTATATTTAATTATTGCTCCTTCTAATAAATAAATTATATTATGATTGTGTAAGTTTGTTTCATTTAATCTAAAAGATTGTTCATTATAGCGTCCGTCTTTAATAGAGGCTTCCAAATCAGCAAGAGATTTTCTCTCAATAATTAATATTTCTTTACTGCTTAACTCATCATAAAAAATGTAATCACCAATGTCTAAATTTTTTTGAATAATTGTAATTTTAGTATTTGAAGTTTCGTTTAAAGAAATAATATAACTTACTAATGATTTGGGTTCTCGTAAATCTATAAATAATTGCATTGTTATTATACTAATTAATGTATAATAAAAGTTATTTAAATTAGTATTATTAAAATATAAATAATACTAATTAATGTATAATAAAAGTTATTTAAATTAGTATTATTTATATTTTAATAATACTAATTTGGCAATAAATATTTAACCTAATATATTTTTATTACGAACTGGGTCATATAAGATTGTTGCTTTTTTTCCTAAACCTAAAGCGCAAAGTCTATTATCTTCATAACTTCTATTACGCCTACAACTACTATTAGCCAACGCACCCAAATTTAGTCCCTTATTATATCCAACCAATCCTGTAACATTTGGTCTTACACCTACAGTTGAATTAGCACCTGCCATTGAACCAAAAACGTTTGTATTGTTTGTATATAAGTTGCTACCGAATTTAGAAATTTTTTTGCCTGGCATTCTTTTTATAATAATAGTTATTATTTTATTTTTTATTTTATTTTTATTTTACCAAAAGAATTAAAATAAAGAATTAAAATAAAGAATTAAAATAAAGAATTAAAATAAAGAATTAAAATAAAAAATTGTCTTAAATATATTATTTATAAATATAATATTTATTAAAATATGTTTTCTGGTAATGTTAGTTTAAATAATAACAATTGTTTAAAAGATGTTAATAGCGACAGTGAATCTAATTCTGACAACGAATTAACAACTGTTAGCAATTTAAAATTAGACAATGAAGAAGTACTATTTAATCCATTTAATAGCGCTAATATTGAAATTACTAGTGCTAACATTCAAGACTTATTATCAAACTACGGAATTTTTACTAAACCATTTAATATTGAATTATATAAGCGAGCATTTATTCATAAATCTTATACTAAACGCCCTAAATTAGAAAATTATAATGCCAATATTATTATTGCTAGCAAACCAGAAAATTGTTTGCCACTTAAAACAAAATCTAATGAGCGTCTAGAATTTCTTGGTGATGGAGTTTTAGAACTTATTACAAAATATTATTTATATAAACGTTTTCCTAAAGCCGATGAAGGATTTATGACCGAGAAAAAAATCGCATTAGTGAAAAATGAGCATATTGGAAAATTAGCACTTGAAATGGGTTTAAATAAATATTTTATTATTTCTCGGCACGCAGAAGAGAAAAATATTCGCAATAATTTGAAAAAATTGGGGTGCTTATTTGAAGCATTTATTGGTGCTATTTTCCTAGATTTCAACCGTATTTCTATTAAAGATGAATATGGATGGTTTGAAAACGTATTTAATTGCGGTCCTGGACTACAAATGGCGCAAATTTTTGTAGAAAATGTATTTGAAAAGCATGTAGATTGGACTAATTTAATCAATAATGATGATAACTACAAAAATAAACTACAAGTAATTATTCAAAAAGAATTCAAAATTACTCCAGATTATGTAGAATTAAAAACTCCTAAACTGGACGACATTGAAGATAATGATAAATTATATGTTATGGGTCTTTATATTTGCTTTGGGCAAAACATTCATAATGCTAGAATTAGTAATGCACTAAATTTTGATAAATTGGGTTCGTTTAAAGCAATTCATGAATTACTGGAAAAACAAGACAAATTATTAGTGTTTTTAACAAAAGCAGAGCATAAAATTAAGAAAAAGGCCGAGCAAATTGCGTGCGACCAAGCAATTAAATTAATTGAAAAATAAAAGGACACGTTATATAAAATATATTATATTTATATTATATTGTTAATACATTAATATATGAGTTTATGTAAATATAGAGATTTGGAAAAGTGGGTCAAGGGGCGCATTCATTAAGATTTTTTAATATTGCTGTAGTTGATACAGTATTAACATTTTTGGCTGCTTATATTATAAATTTGTATTTTAAAAGTAATGTATTTTTAATATTTTTTATATTGTTAGTGGCTTCAATATTTATTCATAGAATTTTCTGTGTTGAAACTACTTTAACAAAAATGTTTTTTCCTTTTAAATAATCATTTTACACGCGGGTCATTACTATTTACAAGTATTGGGTGTTCGTTGGAATCAACGTTATATAAACCTAATCCAATATAATTAGTATCTTCATAAAACAATTTATAAAATGTTTTCATAGGATTTTCAGGCACTTTCATTCCCGTTTTACATGAAGCTGCTTTTTGTAGTTGTAATAGTAAGTTTAATTTCTTTCTGAAAATTTTGTTTGCTTTTTTATTTAATTCATATAATTTATTTTGTTCTGTAAATTCTTTTTTTGCCGGCATAATAGGAAATAATTTATCTATTAACTTATTCATTTATACTATAATTATATAATACTTTATTTAAATAGTTACAAAGTTATTTTTAATAAAATAATAAAATACATTTAACATTAAGTAAAATATTAAAAATACTTATTATTATATATTATTTAATTATATATAATAATGATAAATGAAACTCTCGATCAATTAAAAATAAAACCCATACCAAAAAAACCAAAACAATTTCAAGTGTTACTACAAATACCAACTGAGGGTGTTGCTCCTAATGTTATTGATAAAACTAGCGAACAACTAATAAATAGACAGCAATTTTTTGATGAAGTCCAAGAAAATTTAGGAGTTGTGCAAAAAGATTATGAAAAAATGAAAAAGGCAACTTTTGTCAAACCTTCTAGTACAGATACTATTTTACAAGAACCTAAATCTGTAAAACCAGAAAACACATTAACCCAAATAGTAAAAACACAAGAACAAATCGTTATAAAAGAACCATCTGCGGAAACCATGAAAAAAGCAAATGTTGAGCTTCCTTCAAAAGAACGATTAACACCTAAACCCAAACCCGGTCCAACTAATCCAGACTTAGCAGATCCAACAAAATCTAAATCCAAAAAAATAAAAGGCGAAACAATAGACGAAACCCTAGAAATTCCAAAAGATCTTCGTATTGGTAGAACCCTATATTTAAATAGAATTCCTAAGTTAGAACCCAATGTTTTAATAAAAGCACCTAATTATTATTTGTATAATAGAGAGATTTTCATTAGTTTTATTAATTCACTTTTTGAACCTTATAAGCAAGAATTATTAAAAGAAGAAAAAGAAATGGAACTAGGCAAAACATCGATTAGTTGTTCCGCAAGTGAAAGCAATAATTTTTCTCTCTTGATTCATCAAAAAATTGTGAGAGATTACATAAATATTTATACACCTTATAGAGGTTTATTATTATATCATGGTTTAGGTTCAGGTAAAACTTGCTCATCTATTGCGATTGCCGAAGGCATTAAAAATGATAAGAAAATTCTTATTATGACACCGGCATCTTTGAGAGATAACTATGTAGAAGAACTCAAAAAATGCGGAGACTATTTATATAAAAAGAATCAATACTGGGAATTCATTAATACAAAAACACATCCTCAATATGTAGAATACTTAAGCGCACTATTGAAATTACCACAAGAATATATTAATAGTAATGGGGGTGCTTGGTTCATCAATGTAAAAAAAGAACCAAACTACGATTCTCTCGATTTTGAAGACCAAAAAAAAATTAATGCGCAATTAGATAAAATGATTAATTATAAGTATCAATTTATAAGTTATAATGGTCTTCGCAGTTCTCACTTAAATGGTATGACAAACGGAGGAACAATTAATCCATTTTCCAATAAAGTAATAATTATTGATGAAGCACACAATTTTATTAGTAGAATTGTTAATAAATTAACTCGCAAAACATCATTATCAATGAAATTATATAATTATTTGATGGATGCTGAAAATTGTAAAATTATATTATTAACAGGAACACCCATTATTAATTATCCAAACGAAATAGCCATCTTATTTAATATATTACGCGGTTCGCTACGAAGCTACAATTTCAAGTTAATAGTAGACAAGGCAACTATGACTAAGGAAAAATTAGAAGAACTATTTTATAAAGCCAATATTTTAAACTTTATTGATTCTATTGAATATAATTCAGTAAGTTATGAAGTTACTATTACTCAAAATCCATTTGGATATATTAAGGCCGCAACAAATAAAAATAAATTGGTTTACACAAGCGATGTAATAACAAGCGAAGAATTTATAGAAAAAATATTGTATGCGTTTGAATCACAATCTCTCAAAATAGCCAATAAAAAAATAAATATTAATAGTTATAAAGCACTTCCAGATAATTTTGATGAGTTCAAAACACTCTTTATAAATCCAAATAATACAATAAATAATCCATCAATGTTTAAAATGCGCATAATTGGGCTAACCTCTTATTTTAGAAGTGCTCAAGAACAATTAATGCCCAGCTACGATCATCGAGACCCGAATGATTTTAAAATAATTAAAGTCCCTATGAGTGATTTCCAATTTGGTGTGTATGAAGAAGCGCGTATTCAAGAACGCAAATTAGAAGAAGCAAATAAAAAGAAAAAATCTAAAAAAACCAAAACAGGTGCCCAAGGAGACGAACTATATAACGACAACGCATCAACATATCGCATATTTTCTCGCGCATTTTGTAATTTTGTATTTCCTAAACCAGACATAAAGCGCCCAATGCCCAACGCAGAAGCAACAATAGAAGCCACTTTGGAAAATATTGGTACTGAGGACGATGGCGACACTATTAGCAAAAACATTTCAGAAGAAGTATTAGACGACTTAACTATTGCGGAAAAATTGGAAAATGTAGATGGTAAATATGATGCCGACGATATAAAAGAGTTAGAAAAAGACTTAACCAGTCCAAAAACAAATGATGGCAGTTATAGCAAACGTATTAGTGAAGCATTAAAAGAATTAGAAAAATATTCTCAAAAATATTTATCAAAAGCCGGATTACAACTTTATAGTCCTAAATTTTTACATATATTAGAAAATATTATTGACGATGACCATAGAGGTATTCATTTATTATATTCACAATTTAAAACATTAGAAGGAATAGGTATTTTTAAACTGGTTTTAAAGCAAAATAATTTTGTAGAATTTAAATTGAAGAAAAATGACAAGGGTGAATATATGCTCAATGTTGGTGAAGAAAATATGGGAAAACCAATGTATGCGGCATATACAGGTTCAGAAACTCCCGAAGAGCGTGAAATTATTAAAAATGTTTTAAATAGTAATTGGAAATTAGTTCCTTCATCAATAGTAAAGTCTATTCAAACTTTAGCACCAGATAATTTTTATGGTCAAATTATTAAAGTTTTAATGATTACTTCTTCGGGTGCTGAGGGCATTAGTTTAAAAAACGTGCGTTATGTCCATATTACAGAACCATATTGGCATCCAGTAAGAATTCACCAAGTTATTGGTCGTGCGCGTCGTATTTGTAGTCATAGCGATTTACCCAAAGAACTACAAACAGTAAATGTATTTTTATATTTAATGGTATTTACTGAAGCGCAATTAATGAGCGATTTATCAATAGAATTACGATTAAAAGATATTTCTAAAAAAGATAAAAAAAAAGTCATTACAAGTGATGAATATTTATATGAAATATCCAGTATAAAAGAGGAAATAAATGCTTCACTATTACAATGCGTAAAAGAGTCCGCAATAGATTGTAGTCTTCATACGCGGTCGTCTAGTAAAGAAAAAGATGTTAAATGTTTTGTAATAGGTAATCCAAGTGAAAATAAATATATATATACACCAAATATTGACGCACAAGATAAAGACGAAGGCATGAAACTAAACAAGAAAACAGAAGTGTTAAAATTAAATGAATTAGTAATAAATGGCAATAAATATGCTTACAATAAAGTTACAAAAGAATTATTTGATTATGATAGTTATTTGAAAGACGAACTATTGCTTTTAGGTAAATTAGTAAAACAAGATGATGGCACACATAGATTCCAAAAAATATAGACATTAGGTCATAACAAATTAGTTATAACAAATTAGTTATTACAAATAATATAATAATATTGTTTGTAATAAAAAATGAATAACTTATAAATTCAATTTGGTCATTATTAATTTTTGATTGTATAAAACTTTTTCCATTTGTTTATTTAAAAAATCTAACTTAATATTTACATTTAAATTAAATTCACTATTATTTTCATTGGCTACAAATTTCTTTAGATTACTATTTTGTCGACTAAGTTCTCTCGTATTTTCTGTTGTACTTGAAAAACTATTTATTAAATCTTCCATATTTAATATTTTAGTTTTATTAGTACTAGTTTCTTTTTCTAACATATTTGTATTTTCCTCATTTATTAAAGGTACCGGAGTATCAAATTTATTTAAATCTACTAGTTCTAAATTATTTGTATTTGTATTTGTATTTGTATTTGTATTTGTATTTGTATTTGTATTTGGAATATTAATGCTAGGCATTAGCATAGGCACATCATTATTTCTCTCTCTTTGTATTCTCTCAAGTAGTTCATTCATACTATTATTTTCTAATGGACTATCTTTTGTATCACTAAAATCAATTGCTTCAGGAACTTTTTTACTAATTAAATTACTAAAAGAGACCTTTTTCTGTAAAAATTCTTTCTCAAATTCCTCTGATTTTTCATTCTTATAAATATCTTTTATATCAATTGGTGTTAATAATGACTTCTTAAAATTATTAATATCTAACATAATGTTTTGTAAAATGATTTTATTTAATTGCATAACAATATTTTTAGAATCACCAGTTTTATAATTACTAATAATGATTTCTTTATTTTCATCAAATATTTTAGTTATATTACTTTCAAAAATAGCTTTTACGTTTGAAAACTTTGACTCTGGAATAGAAACAAATGCTTTATTACTTAACAATATGCTCCATAATAGTTCTTTATTTTGCTCGCTTAATAATATATTTGACATAATACAATCTTATAGTATTTAAACACATTATTTTTAACTTAGTTTTTAACTTTTAATAATTATTTTAACTTTTAATAATTATTTTAACTTTTAATAATTATTTTAACTTTTAATAATTAAAATAATTTACAATATGTTTTTTTTAAATCGCAAGTTACAAAAATATATAATGTTATTATTGTCAGTGTTACTATAAATGTAATAATTATTATATTAGCAACAGCAAATTTTATGGATGTTAATGTAGTTTCATTATTAGTTTGTTCGGGTAAATTAGTTGGTTCGTGTGTTAAAGATTTCCTACATACAATACATGTATTATTTTTTATTAACCATTGACTATAACATTTAGTATGAACATAATATATTCCACAATGAGTTATTGCGTTTAAATTATTAGACTCTTCTAAGCATATTAAACAATTTTGCATCCCCTATATAAAAATAGTTATATTTATATTTATATTTATATAATAAATCTATTTTTTATAGTATCATATATTAGTTAAGTATGTTTGCTTTATTATTACTTATTCAAACATTATTTTCGTATATAATGCCAACAAATAATCCAAAAACACTGGTTCATTTACATTTAGAAAAATTTAACAATGAATTAAATTTATATCATATTGGAATTAGTTTTAAAAATGAAGATACTATTATAAGATATGATTATAGACCCTTTTGCGACCCAACAAAATGCGAATATAAAACAATTAATAATATTGGTGTTTCTAGTACTGGCGTTATAAATAAAGAACTGCGATTTATTGACAAACTATATAGATTTTATATTCCAGAAACTTTGGCTAATAAAACTATATATTGGGGTGAAACTAGCAAAACATTAGATGAAGTTGTTGAATTTGAAAAAACTCTACAAAAAAAATATATACTAGGTATTAATGATTGTCGCCATTATGTGAATCGTTTTTCACGATGGGCACTAAATAAACGCACCCCTATTTGGAAATTAGATAAATTATGGAATCAATCATATGCGTATTTTTAAGTAGATACTTATTTTTCAAAATAATTATCCAATGTTCTTCGAATTAATCGCTTTGGCGGAGGTTCGCCATTTATATATGCGTTTATATACCTATAAAAAGTATTAAAATTTAAAAGCATAAGAATAAACACAACTACTATAAATAATATATTAAAATTTTTATTTTTAACAAACCTCATATATACTATAAAATTATAATATTATAATATTATAAAATTATTATAATATTATAATTTTGAATAGTAATCTACTTTTTACTTATTCCTAAAAAACTTCTCCCAATTTTGCTTGTAACAAACATTCCAATTCCAGAAGCTATTTGAAAATAAAATATATCAGTTTTCTTGGTACAGCAAAGTAAATAACCAGATAAAATAACAAAGACTAAGAAAAACATCCAAAACAAGCGAGTATAAAAATCCATAGTTTATATATAATAAAATATTATAATAAAAATATATCTTTACACCTTTGCACATTTAAAACGCCGATTTTCTTAAAAGTTTTTTATTTTATTTCCTAAATATAATAAAAAATTGATTTATAATTTCACAATTATATTATTACATAACTTATATGAACTTTATCA